>Ga0315312_1000028_pt1 | contig 291577 bp, 325 predicted proteins | sample TDP7_MG_FD_203629 | JGI IMG/M metagenome (GOLD analysis project Ga0315312, IMG submission 203629) | Freshwater sediment microbial communities from Lake Towuti, South Sulawesi, Indonesia - TDP7 | ecosystem: Environmental > Aquatic > Freshwater > Lake > Sediment | place: Indonesia: South... | reverse complement strand
TCCGGCATTAGTAATGGATGCCCTCATGAGGGGTGTGGACGGAGTATTAATAGCCGGATGTCACCCTGGAGACTGCCATTACACCGATGGAAACCTAAAGACAGAGCGTCGTGTTGAAGCGTTGACGGTGATGATGGAGGACATGGACATTGAACGTGAGCGCTTACGCTTAGAATGGGTTTCCAGCGGCGAAGGGGAGAAATTCGCCCATATTATTCGAGAAATGACTGAACAAATCAAGAAACTCGGCCCCAGCCCATTCAAGTTGGGATGACTAAATGACTAAAGCTCTAGTTATGAAAGCTCCTTAATCCTCAAGGAGAAAAGCGAGGAAATGTCTGAAGAGCCAAAAATAGGCGTGTATGTTTGTCACTGCGGGGTTAACATAGCTGGTGTGGTTGACATCGAGGATGTTATAAGGTATGTGGAAAAATTGCCAAATGTTGCCATTGCTAAACATTATGTTTACATGTGTTCCGCACCAGCACAAGCAATGATTAAGGAGGACATTAAAGAACACGGGCTTAACAGAGTGGTCGTCGCCTCATGCTCCCCACGGATGCATGAAATTACTTTTAGAAGAGTGGTCGATGAAGGCGGATTGAACCCCTACCTTTTTGAAATGACAAATATCCGAGAGCAATGTGCTTGGGTTCACGCGGCTGAGCCTAAAAAAGGAACAAAAAAGGCTAAAGATTTAATCAGAATGTCTGTTGCTAGAGCTAGACTTTTGGAGCCTCTTCAAAAGAGAGAGGTGAACGTTATAAGAAGAGCCCTAGTAATTGGTGCAGGCGTCTCTGGTATAAGGGCCGCCTTAGATTTGGCTGAAAGAGGCTTTGACGTTTATCTGATAGAGAAGGCGCCTTACGCAGGGGGTAGGATGGGGCAGTTAAACAAATTATACCCAACGGATGAATATGCCCTCGAAGTGTTGAAGCCACTCATGGAAGCAGTTGCATCTCACTCCAAAATCCAGCTTCTAACAAACTCTGAAATCAGTATGGTGGATGGTTATATAGGAAACTTCAAAGCGAAAATCACTATCAAACCTAGATACGTGACTAGGAATTGTGATGCTTGTGGTGAATGTGAGATCGCGTGCCCCATTGAAGTTCCAAACGAATTTGACTATGGCTTAAGCAAAAGGAAAGCCATCTACCTTCCCTTCCCAGACGTTATGCCTACAACATATCTCGTCGATAACAAAAACTGCAATAAATGTGGAAAATGTGTAGAGGTTTGCCAAAAGAAGGCGATCAATCTTGAGCAACAGCCACAAGAAATGGAAGTTGACGTTGGAACAATCATCGTCGCCATAGGACATGACCTATACGACCCACCGGAGGGCGAGTACGGCTATAAAATATACAAAAATGTGATAACAATGCCTCAGCTTGAAAGGCTACTAAACAAGAGTGGCCCAACAAACGGTGAACTAAGGTTTAGTGACTTTATCCCCAAAAGCGTGGTGTTCATCTCCTGCGTCGGGGCGAGGCAAGAACCTGGAATTTATAAACCGATCAAAGACGGCCAGCAGCTCAATAGGTACTGTTCTCGTGTATGCTGTATGGCTAGCCTTAAGAACACTTTAGAGATTAAACGAAGATACCCTGACGCCAGGGTTTATTATCTTTATCGTGATATACGAACGTTTGGAAGGGGACATGAGGACTATTATAGAAAGGCTGGCGAATCGAGGGTTTTGTTTATTAAATACAAAGCCGAAGCACCGCCTATAGTTTCAAACAACCCTAACGGCTTAACGGTTACCGTTCAAGACGTACTAACCAATAACGAGATTATAGCAGTACCCGCTGACCTCGTGGTTTTAAATGTTAGTATGGTACCACCTGACGATGCCGTAGATCTGCAAACCAAGCTCAAGATTCCGAGAGGCACTGAGGGTTTCTTCCAAGAGGCCCACGCCAAGCTTAGACCTTTAGATACCCCTTCGGATGGAATTTACTTGGCTGGTACAGCGCAGGGACCTAAGGATATCACTGACAGCGCGGCCATGGGAAGCGCGGCAGCGGCTAAGGCGGCAATATTATTGGCCAAGGGCAAAGTCGAGCTGGAGCCAATTGTTGCTTATGTGGATTTAACTAAATGCGACGGATGTGCAATGTGCGTAGAACCTTGCACGTTTAAAGCCATCACCATCGAAGAATACGAGGAGAAAGGTGCGATTAAAAAGCGTGCAGTGGTAAATGAAGCATTGTGTAAGGGTTGCGGTGCCTGCGCCGCTACATGCCCACCTAAATGTATCTATGTAAAACATTTTACGCTTGACCAAATATCGGCGATGATTAACGCAGCATTCATCGAGTAGAGAAGTAATAGGTGAGGCGAGGGAACACCACAAAAGGGCTAATTATTTTGCTAGTTCCAGAGCGATTTTTGCTGCTTTAGGTATCGATTTTTTCACGGGATTAGATAAGCCCGGTTTGACGAGTTCGGGTATTCTCTTGACTTGACATGCAAGGATGGTAATGTTCACGTTACATGTGTCCTGCAGTTCTTTCAAGAGATTCGTTGCTGGAAGCAAGTGGGTTGAGAAATCGATGGTTTTACTTTTCAGCAATTCTTCTATTGGAATTTCAAATATTTCTCCAGGTTTTCTTTTTAGGTCCACAGCATCAAGAATGATGATCTTTTCAGGCCTTATCTCGCTTAAAGCCAGCGTAAAAAGCACCTTGCTCGCCCCGGTTCCGACATCCATGATATATACATCCTCTGGAATTTTGCATTTCTTCTCGATATATTCAACCGCTTCTGGACCAAAGCCATCGTCACCGAAGAGCATGTTGCCGCAACCAAGAATTAAAACACGTTTTTTCACGTACTCCGGCTTGGCGTCACTTGACATTATTGTAGCCCCTACCTGAATGTACCGTCAAAATCCTTTTGCTTTCAGAATCTTAAATAGCTTTACAAGAAAATGGAATTCGCTGCAGATAACGTAGCCTTCATCAGAAAATTTATCAGATTTGATTATTAACTTCCAAATTCTTTATAACTTATGAATATCACTTTACAAATTAGTAATCATAATTAAAAAGTAGGTCATGATATTGAGGTTTTGCCTATGCCTCGGAAGTTAGATAAGATTGACCTCAAAATAATTAAATCTTTAATGAGTGATGCAAGGCGGTCCGCTACTCAGTTATCGAAGGACGCGGGGGTTTCTCGTTTAACAATTATTAACAGGTTGAAGAAGTTGACTGCAGAAAATATCATCGGTGCTACCGTGGGTATAAACATTGGAAAACTTGGGTTTCAAACGGCCTTAGTGGCTCTTGAAGTTAAGGGTGATCTTAAGCAACAAATGGAAAGGAACCTATCAGAATGCCCACGAGTCCTGACCCTTCTTCGACTTAATGAAAAAGCTAACTTACTTGTCCTCTTATATGGCGAGAATCAAAATACCCTTGGATCGACAATCGAATGTCTTCGAGACCTTCCCAATGTTAACATAGTATATGTGCACCACTTAAGGCCCCCGTTATTCCCTGAAAACTTCAGCCTTCGCGTCTTTCCAGAGAAAAACGATTTGGCGCTCTGCGGAAGAAAATGTAGCGAATGCCTCCGCTTCCAGAATGATCAATGCATTGGTTGCCCAGCCGTGACCGAATACAAAGGACCGCTTTAACACACAGCATTAACTATAGCAGTACTGCTTTAATACAATAATAGAAGACACGCTTAAACGACATTCCTATACTTTATCTGTTCTAGGCTGTAGGGTTTGGTTAACGGTAAGAGAGACTTTTTATTATTCCGATTAGAATAAAAATTTCAGTAAAATATTAATAACAGCATTGCTTTAAATTATAACGCCGCTATAGGAGGGTTTGGAACTCGAGGAAATTAGGCACGTTAGAGCGCTTAGGTGTAGAGAGTGTGGCGAGGAGTTTCCTCCCGTCAAGATCTACGCCTGTGAAGATTGTTTTGGACCCCTTGAGGTATCCTACAACCTTGACTCTATAGAGCTTAGCAAAGGGTCGTTCGAGAATAGACCGAAGACGGTTTGGCGATATTTTGAGCTCTTGCCACTCTATGACAAAACCAAAATAGTGGATTTAGGCGCGGGCTACACGATTTTACATAAATGCGACCGGTTAGCAAAGACGCTCGGGCTCAAAAATCTTTACATCAAAGATGACACGGTTAATCCAACCAACTCCTTTAAGGATAGACCGGCTACCGTCGCTATGTCTAAGGCCCTTGAATTTGGCGCTAAGGCGGTGGGGTGCGCCTCCACGGGTAATTTAGCTGCTGCCGCTTCAGCGCACGCGGCTAAGGCTGGGATCCCTTGCTACGTTTTCGTTCCGGCTGACATTGAACTCAACAAGATCCTTCAGGCAGCGATGTATGGAGCTAGAATAGTGGCCGTTAAAGGAACCTACGATGAAGCCAATAGGCTCGCAGCCCAGGCTTCAGAGGTATATGACTGGGCATTCGCGAACATAAACATCCGGCCCTACTACGTGGAGGGGTCAAAAACATTGGCATTTGAAGTGTGTGAACAGCTTGAATGGAGGTCCCCAGACCATATAGTAGTGCCCACGGCCAGCGGAGCGCTACTCTGCGCCATCTGGAGGGGCCTCAACCAATTTAAAGAGCTTGGTCTAATTGACGACATAGAGACTAAGGTGACAGGAGCCCAGCCTTCTGGTTGTTCCCCCATAGTAAGCGCATTTAAGTCTAACACCCTTGACGTAAAGCCAATCGAATATCCACGTACAATTGCGAAAAGCTTGGCCATAGGAGACCCAGGAGACGGAATTTACGCCTTAAGGTCCATTCGTGAATCCGGTGGCGCAGCTGAATCAGCCACAGACGCTGAGATATTAGAAGCAATTCAGCTTTTAGCAAAGACGGAGGGAGTATTCGCCGAGCCCGCTGGCGGAGTGGCGATTGCGGTCTTAAAGAAGCTGGTAGAGCTTGGAGAGGTCCAGCCCGACGAGGAGGTCGTCTGCTGCGTCACTGGCAGCGGGTTTAAGGCGGCTGAGAACCTTTTAAGCAGCATCCCCAAGCCCGTTGAGATTGAGCCTAATTTGGAGGCGCTCGCAAGGATTATACGGTGAGGCACGAAAATGAGTAAAGTGAAAATAGTTTTTTATGGGGCCCTAGTACGAGTGACTGGAGAAAGAGAGGTGGAAGTGGAAGCGTCAACGCTGAGAGAGGCTCTCGATAGACTGACCGCAAAATACGGAGACAGCTTTGAGGAAAACATTTTTGACGCGACGGGGAATCCGAGAAGATTCATCAACATCTATGTGAACGGCAAAGATGTACGCTTCCTTGACCGACTTAACACAACATTGAAGCATGGAGACGAGGTTTCGATCATTCCCGCTGTCAGTGGAGGCTAGAACCATTGCGATTCCTGTCTCCCTTTGAAGAATGGAAAATTAAATCGACCTAGATTAAGACACAACATCAAGGCCTAACAAGCGATCTCTAGGGTATCTCAATGTCCATTGAAAGCAGCAGGGTCATGGTTCAAGTTCCTGGTTCCATAGCAAATCTTGGACCGGGCTTCGATGTCTTCGCACTAGCCTTAGCCCGTCCCTATGACTTGGTAACCGTAGAAAGAGTTTTAGATAAGAGGATAAGTCTTCGGGTCTCCGGTTTAAACGCTGATTCGATCCCCATTGAGCCTGAAAGGAATACAGCCGGTCTAGTGGCCAAGGCCTTTACCCAAAAGTTTTGTCTAGATGTCGGCTTTAAAATCAGTATTAAGAAGGGCATTCGGCATAGTTGCGGTTTAGGAAGTAGTGGAGCTAGTGCTGCAGCAACGGCCTACGCGATAAATTATCTTCTAGATCTTGGCCTTTCAAAGAACGAATTGATTTCATTGGCGGCTTTAGGGGAAGTTGCGTCGGCAGGTTTACCGCATGCGGACAACGTATCGGCGGCAATATTGGGAGGATTCACGTTAATCCGCCTCTACAACCCGATGGATGTTTATCACATAGATCCGCCTAAAAATCTTGGAGTTTGCATAGCGACGCCGAAAATCTCTTTACCACCGAGAAAAACGGCGGAGGCACGTAAAATCCTCCCTAAGAGGGTAACTTTAAACCAGCTGACCCATAACGTTGCTCACGCCGCCACACTTACCTACGCCATGGCAATAAAGGACGTTCCCTTGATAGGGCGATCGATGAATGACATAGTTGTAGAGCCTGTCAGAGCTAAGTTCATACCTGGTTACGAAGCCGTCAAAAGTAAGGCCTTGAAACAAGGAGCTGTTGGAGTAGCCCTTTGTGGAGCCGGACCCTCCATAGCCGCCCTTTTCAATTCTGGAAAGCAAAGCCCTGAACTCATACTTGTGGCTTTAGAAGAGGGCTTCAAATCTGTCGGAGTCGATGTAGAGACCTTCTTCACAACACCCGGAGAAGGCGTTCAAATAGTTTAGCGGAGGAAAATCGATGAACATAATCATGGTAGGCTTTGGAGTTGTTGGCCAAAACGTGGCTGAGACGCTCGCATCACGTTCACTTGAACTGAGAAAGGAGTATGGAGTGGATCCGAAGGTCATAGCAATAGTTGGTCGTAGAGGTTTTCAACACATAAATTCCTTCATGTATTTGTGGGAATTTTTTCGAATGCTTCTTTGCATCCAGCGGCGCAGAAGTAGTTAGCGGGGGCTGAAGCCTAATTACCTCTCTACACTCTTAGAATGATCTTATAAATAGGACTTATAACAACGTTATATGTTTGAACGAGGAGAAAGTTATGACAGGTCGTATCCCATTTGATCTCGATGAGTTTTACAGTAGACAAGTAGTTCTTCCTGAGCTCGGTCCACATGGCCAAGAGAAATTGAGGCGCTCTAAGGCAGTCGTGGTGGGCTTAGGCGGCCTCGGTAGCGTTTCAGCTCTTTATCTGGCTCTTGTGGGTGTTGGCTACTTGCGCCTAGTCGACCTAGATACCGTCGAGCTAAATAATTTACATCGTCAGGTGTTGTATAGCATAGAGGATCTGCGGTATCCAAAAGTGGAGGCTGCAGCGCGGAGGATCCGGCAGATAAACCCCGGCGTAGAAGTAGAGTCCATTCCAGATAATGTAAGGGAGAGCAACGTTGAAGAGATCGTTCGTGGAATGGACTGTGTGGTTGACGGCTTAGACAATATGCGAACACGGTATCTTTTAAACCGCGCTTGTGTTAAGCATAAGATCCCCTACATCTTCGGAGCTGCCATAGGAGTCGAGGGAAATCTCTCCGTTTTCACTCCACCCGAAACCCCCTGCCTAGAGTGCGTATTGCCAAATCTTGATGATCGACATCTGCCAACCTGCGATATACGCGGGGTGCTAGGTGCAACAACCGGAATCATCGGAACAATGCAAGCCATGGAGACCATAAAACTGCTGGCGGGAATGGGAGACTCGCTGAAGGGTAAGCTGATGGTCTGCGACTTTAGGGATATGTACTTCACCACCATCGAACTCTTCAAGAGGCCTGACTGCCCGGTATGCCAAGCCAAAGTGATCGAACCTATCAAGGCCAGAGAACGAATGGTATGGTTGTGCGGTCGTAACACGGTGAACGTTAATCCTCCAAAACCCCTCGATGTGAGGCTTGATAAGATGTACGGTGCGCTGAAACATCACTTTAAGGTCATCGTGAAATCATCGCTCGTCATCGTGTTTCAGTATAACGGAGGCATCGAGGTTAGCCTATTTAACCAGGGGCGGATGCTAATAAAAAACGTAAAGGATGAAGAGTCCGCCTTGCGGGTGTATAACGAAGTCGTGGGAAAACTTGGATTAAAAATTTCCTTAAACTAAAGACAAGAGGTAGTTTCATTAAGCGTTTAGATTCAAGACATTTTACTATGCCAGCTTTATTATCACCTATTAACCAAACAGAGGAGTGCTAAGATATTTCGTTATTTCTATAATCTCGTCAAAGTACCCTTTTCTGAACAACTGGGTGGGGTAGGGTTCCTCTGGATTTCTCAATCCTTGAATATTTACACCTAACTTCGGCATGACACCAACAATCTTTATGTTCGGAATCAACTTAATTTGCACGTGTTATAGTAAATATTACATACCCTCAGGTACCGACCCTGTGGAGTCTATGTTTTTTAACTGCAAGAGCACCATAAATAAATGATAATTATGGTCGAAGAAGCAAAGTGTAGATGGGGATGGAGAGGGCGTTACAGCATACTCTGCCCAATTTGCTGGTTTTGTAAAAAGAAAACGGAATGTAAGTAAGGGCTAAATGCTAAGCTAGCGAATTAGTCTAGAAGAATTTATGAACAATATGAAGTCTGGCAAGGAATGAGCGAAAGCTGCCATCAATAGGTTTAAAATGCCTGTGGAAGCCAGCGCCATTCCTAGGATGTTAAAGATTACACTGCTCACTAAATTCTGCTTAATCACGTTGAAGGTCTTTTTACTTATTCTCATGATTTCAGCGATCTTCGTTAAGTCATCCGTCATCAAGGCCACGTCAGACACCTCTATTGCCACGTCTGTACCAGCTGCGCCCATGGCGATTCCGACATGAGCCTCGGCCAAGGCGGGAGCATCATTTATGCCATCGCCTACCATCGCAACCTTTCTCCCCTGCCTGATGAGATCTTTTACCTTCTCAACTTTTTCTTCTGGGAGCATTTCGGCGAATACTTCTTCGATGTCAACTTGATTAGCAATCATATTAGCTGTGCGAGGATTATCCCCAGTTAGCATAATCACCCTTAACCCTTTTTTCCTTAGCTCCTTTATAGCCTGTTTAGCCTCCTCCTTCACCACATCCGCCACTGAAATCGCTCCACATACTCTGTCATCATGAGCAATAAGCAATGTTGTTTTCCCCTCTTCCTCTTCTCTCTTCATATATTGCTCTACTTCTTTCGGAATGACCATCTTCTTTTCTTTAAGTAATTCTTTACTCCCAAGGACTATTGTCTGATTGTGATACGTTGCAATTACTCCTTTCCCAGGTATCACGCTGCACTGGCTGTGTTCAGGCACTTCTATCCCATATTCCTTAGCCTTATTCACTATGGCATCTGCCAAGGGGTGCTCAGAATGCTCTTCGGCAATAGCTGCTAAGGCAATAATCTCCCTCTCGTTATGCTTATCGAAACTCTTGATGTTTACCACGCTTGGTTTGCCTATCGTTAAAGTGCCTGTCTTATCGATGACCATCGTGTCTATCTTTCCCAGCTCCTCTAGATAGATTCCACCTTTAACTACAATCCCTTTCTTAGCAGCACTACCTACGCTTGCTACCACAGCAAGAGGAGTTGCTAGAGCTATGGCGCAAGGGCACGCCACCACAATAACCGCGATTGAATAAGTGATGCTCTTCGTGAAAAGAAAAGTCAAAGCAGCAACAAGAAAAACTAGCGGTAAGAATCTTGATGCAAAGCGGTCAGCCACTTTCTGTACGGGTGCCTTTGCCGCCTCCGCTTCCTCAACCAATTGAATAATCCGCGCTAGAGTGGTATCCTTCCCTACTTTTGTAACCTTTATTTCAAGTGTACCAAGTTGGTTGATCGTACCGGCAAAGACGCTATCGCCGATCGTCTTCTCAACGGGAATGGATTCGCCGGTGATAGGAGCTTGATTGACTGATCCATGTCCAGCGATGACAACACCGTCAACAGGTATTCTCCCACCCGACTTTACAACAACGATATCTCCATGCACCACTTCATCTACACCTATCTCAAATTCCTGACCTTTTCGCTTGACCAAAGCAGTTTTTGGCGACATCTTTATCAATCCTTGAATGGCTGCTCTGGCTTTGTCCTTTGTAGTTTCGTCGATGAATTCTGCTAAAAGCATAAAGAATCCAATAACGGCTGCGGAGAGAAATTGCCCTATTCCAATTGAAGCAATCATGCCAACAGCCATAGGAACGTCAGCGGTTACAGATTTCGCCTTTAGAGCGGGAAAAACTAATCTGAAAATTGGAATGCCACTCAGAATTACTAGTATGATTGCGTCCATGTCGAATGGAAAGAAGCGATGAATGGTACCAGACCAGCATATTAGGATTCCTATACCCAAGATTGATAGATGTAGAAGTTCTAATCTATGCTTTTTTTCCTTATTTATCCCTTCTTCTTCGCTTACCTTGTAACCAAGCTCTTTGATTTTATTTTTTATCTCCTTCTCGCTCACTTTTTTTGTATCATATGTTATGGTAGCCTTTTCAGCGCTAAATATCACCTTAACGCTTCTAACCCCTCCTAGCTTCGCCAAAGATTCCTCGATTTTCTCCGCGCATACGGGGCAATCCATTACCTCTATCCTTAGAGAGAGTTGTTTTGTCTTCATCATTTTTTCTCCATTACGTGGTCTAATCCATCTTTAATTACAGAGAAAACATGCTCATCGGCAATTCTATAGTAGATGTTCTTCCCCATTCTTCGCGGCCTAACTAAGTCCATCTGACGAAGAGTTCTTAATTGATGAGAAACAGCAGGTTGAGAAAAACCGGTCCTCTTAACAATATCGGAAACACATAACTCCCGCTTTTCCAGAGTTCTGATAATTCTTAGCCTCGTCTCATCTGAAAGCACCTGGAATATCTGGGCTAGTTTTCTGATAACTTCGGCATCTTCTGGATTAAATTTTCCCATGAACATATGAACATTCTTTCATATAATATAAAAATTCCGCTAATTAGCTATAGCCATAGCAACCTCTGTGGATAATCATATTATAAACGCCTACACTATATGGTAAAAGAACGTATTCGGCAAGGTTTCATGGAGAAATCGTCTCTCGTTGAAGGGATGGTACTTTCAATATGGGAGTTCCATCGATGTAGGAGCATCGGATGCCATATTTTCGGGCGCACTCTAAGCATAGGATCGGGTCGCAAAGTGTTGTGGAAAGATATTTTTCTCCCCCATCAGGGGCCATGACCACCATAACGCCTTTTTCGATCTCGTTTGCTTTCTTCAATGCAATGTGGAGGATAGCACCCGAACTTGGCCCCACGAAGATGCCTTCTTGTAGCGTGAGACGCCTCGCAGTTTCTTCAGCGTCACGTGGATGCACAGTGTATATTTCATCTACGAACTCCCTTTTCCAAATTGCCGGAATATATTGCGTCTGCAAGTTTTTTAGGCCTTGTATGGATGTGTTGGGTTCTGGTTGAACCGCGATAACGTGAATGTTGGGGTTGTACTCTCTGAGTCGTTTGGAAACCCCCATGAGAGTGCCGCTGGTGCCGATTCCTGCTACAAAATGGGTGATCCTGCCCTTGGTATCCCTCCAGATCTCTTCTGCTGTGGTTTCATAATGGGCAAGAACGTTGGCTGGGTTTGCAAATTGGTTGGGCATAAAATATTTGTCTGAATTTTGGCTAATGATTTCTTGTGCCAAGTCTTCTGCTCCATCCATTCCCTTAGCTCCTTCACTTAGTATAATTTTGGCGCCGAGGGCAATGAGGATTTGACGTCTTTCTAAGGTCATGGTTTCCGGCATGACGAGGATAAGGTTGTAGCCTTTTGCACGGCAAACCAGGGCGAGTCCAATACCAGTATTGCCACTTGTGGGTTCTATGACGACCTTGTCCTTGGTAAGTTGCTCGGTTTTCTCAGCCTGTTCAATCATGTACTTGGCTATACGGTCTTTAACCGATCCCCCTGGATTGTGTTTTTCGAGTTTTACATACATTTCAAGGTTAGGATTTGGATTCAGGTAGTTTATCCGCACCATTGGAGTGTTTCCAATGAGGTCTAGGACGTTTTTTGCTATCACTTTGCTATCCCAACAAAGTAGGCTAATATAACACTGTTATAAACTTTTCTTAACGAGGGTTTAGCGCGCGCAGAAGATCAGGCCCGAGGCGGCTGAAAAAACAGCTTTTCTTTAATTTTTTAGTTAATTGGTTTTGGCGTTCAAATTTGTTTAAGAACATGCGTTGGCTCTCGCTTTTTTGGTTATGTGCCTTGACGGTTTGGGAGACCATTAATTCATTACGGTTCGGTGACTTGGTTGAGATTGAGTGGTTGGATGCTAGTGAGGCGACTGGCAGGCTTGAGCGTGCCCGCTTCGACACCCCTGTTAGGTCGGTGGGCTTTTATTTGGGCGTGAAGGGAAAGCGGACCAAGCATGTGGTGATCGCGAAAGAGGTGATTGACGCTGCGAAGGCCTACCATTATAACGTGACCGTGCACGGCCGAGACGTGTTAGACCCTGAAACCAAGCGGATTCTGAAGAAGTTTGTTCACGCGAGCATGGCGAAGCTGAGGGGAAAGGACGGGTGGGTCTATGCTGAGAGGGAAAATAAGAAGCGCCTTCACTAGGCATGTTTGGATCCAGCAGGGAACCCGCAAGAAGCTCCAGCGGTTAGAGGTCCCACCCAGCGAAAAGCTTGTTTTAGGAGTGTACTTTGCGATTGCCGCTTTAATCGGGTTGATCATTCTTGAAGTGGCGCATATGGCGTTTCTGGGGTCGTGGAACAGCGAGGTCTTCGCAGCCATCACGTTGACGGACGTCAACAAGGAAGCTAGAACCATCACCATCAATAGACCGGTAAAGGGCCACAGCCCCAGGATCGTATCAGTGTCAGCAGAATTGATAAGAAGACTTGAGATGCTTCCCAAAAATACTGAGAAAATCTTTGACTACATCAATCTCTACCGGAACTTCTACTACTCCAGAAAGGTGGCGGCTCACAAACTCGGAAACCTCAGACTGGTGAAAATCACCTTCATAACGTTCCGACATTGGAAGGGCACCATGGAATACCATCGCACAAAAGACATCCTTTACGTCCAGAAATTGCTAGGCCATAAAAACATCCAAAACACCCTAATCTACATTAACCTGGAAGCAGCAATCTTCAGAACCATCAACGACGAGTTCACTGTTAGGGTCGCCAACAACGTGGAGGAAGCCTGCCGCTTAATAGAAACGGGCTTCGAATACGTTACAGGCGAATACACGGACGGAGGCAAGATCTTTAGAAAGAGAAAATGAAAGGATCATATGCTATAAAGGTGTTCAGTTAAAAATAAAGGTGTTTAAACAAACATATGAGTGATGACTCTACAAACTTCCTTTTTTTATTTTGAACGAACATGGCTAAGTGGAGTTTCTACTGAAAGTCAAAGTATTTAAGATGAGCTAGATTAATTGTAATTGGTGCAAAATGGGCTTCACCTACGTAAAGGTGCAGGTCGCTAATCCATTGACCCCAACAAGATCGGATGAGGTTGACCTATTAGTGGATAGTGGAGCCATATTCACTTCTATACCTCGCAGTACGCTCGAGAAGCTTGAATTGAAACCTATTGATCGTGAAAAATTGAGGGTTTACGGAGGAGCCATCTTAGAACGCGACCTTGGATGGGCCATGATTGAATACGGTGGAAAGCGTAGAGTGGTTCCAGTGATTTTCGGTGAACCAAAAGACACGCCGGTGCTTGGAGCAACAAGCTTAGAATCATTAGGCTATCAAGTCGACCCGGTAACAAGAAAACTGAAGCCCGTAGAACTATTAATGATATAGACATACGCTGTTAGGCACCCTAATACGTCTTAACATGCCAAAAATAGTTGTTAAAGGCTATTAACACGTTCAATATATTTTGTGAAGAAGCAGCGGTTGAGGAGTATGCACGTCAAGGTAAGAACGATCGGATCCTTCATTGAACTCTTTGGCTTTAAGGAAAGGGAAGTTTCCTTTCAAGGAAACACCGTGGAAGACTTGATGAAGTTTTTGAAAAGAACAATCGGAACGACGTTTGAGGAAAACGTCTTGGAGCCGGATGAAAAGGTGAAACCCTTCATCAAGGTGTTAGTGAACGGGTTGGGAATCGAAACGCTTAGAGGTTTGTCCACCGAGTTAAGCGATGGAGATGTGGTGGCGATTTTCCCACCAGTGGGTGGAGGCTAGGATTCCCTCAGTTTTTCTAGAATTTTCACGGCTTCGAGAGCGATCTTGATCTCCTGATCGATGGCTTTCTGCACCCTTTCGTCTTGTTCTCCAGTTTTTTCACCCGGCTCAAACGCGCCCTTCTTCCGTCTCTTCAACAGGTTTCCGTCCACTGTTAAGATGGCACCGGACCTTAGTCCCCTTAGTGAAGAGATCGTGAAGATGCGGAACACTCCATCTCCACGGATAGGACTCGAGCCTTACTCCACAAGTTCACCCATTCCCTCTTTTCAGAATAAAAGGCGTCTGAGGTCCAAACCACCCCCACATGAGGTTTGACTACCAGCTTGTTTGCTGCCTCGATCAACGCAAGAACCACGTTCACGTCGGCTGCGGCAGGGTATTCGATCGGGACGTAGACTTTCGTGGTTCCGTCGGCCCTCACTGCAGCAGTAGCGACGATAATATCGCCTATGTTTATGTGCCTCTGCAGGGCGCCCGTCGATAAAGACCTCGGCGCCTATGTTGGCTAGCTCTTCCACCGCTATGGCTGCGGATGGACACCCGATGCCCGTAGAAGTGACGGACACTGGAATGTTGTCTATTTTGCCAGGGTAGGTGACATACTCCCGAAACTCGGCCACTTTACGGCACTCGTCGAAGAAAGAGGCGATCTTCTCCGACCTCTTTGGGTCCCCGGGAAGGAATACGTATTTTGCGATGTCGTGCACTCCGCACAGGATATGGGGTTGAATTCTTTTCTTCAAACTCGCTGCCTCTTAAAGAGCACCCAGCTTTTCCCACAGCACCTTCGCGGCTGACTGGGCAGTTTCCACGATTTTTTCCTCATCAACTGTTTTGATCTGATGCTTCTCCATGATGCCCTTGCCATCCACGATCACGGTTTCCACATCGCAACCACTGACTGTGTTTACTAAGTGGCCATAAACGCTTTCAGAGACAACCGGTGTTGGGCTTCGCTTGGGGCTTATGATAATTAGATCCGCTTTTTTCCCTACTTCCAACGAACCAAGGTCCTTCTCCAAGCCGTACAGTTCTGCACCCTTTAAAGTAGCCATTTCCAAAACCGCTTCTGGAGTGATCACTCGTGGGTCCCTATGGTACATCTTATGCAGAAGGTAGGCGGCTCGAATGTTTTCGAAGCCGTCAAAGATGTATCCGTCGTTGCCTAACCCGACGGGGATGCCCTCTCGAAGCATCTTAACGATGGGTGCCACTCCCACGGCGTTCAGCATGTTACTCATGGGGTTGTGGGCTACCTTCGCTCCCGAATCTCTTATGAGGCGAATCTCATCGTCATCCACATGGACACAATGGGCGAGCACGACATCATGTCCCAACAATCCAACATCGTGGAGGCGATAAACGGTTCTTTTGCCATACCTCTCCAGGTTGTGGTAAACATCCACTAGGCCCTCCGAGGTATGGATGGTTACCGGAACCTTATATCGAGACGCTAGTGAGCGTACCCTTTTCATCATGTTGTCTGAGCAGGTGAAGGAGGCATGAAGGCTGAACATGCCAGTCACCTTCGATTCCTTCCTTTCCGCAACTTTTTCGATGAACCTCACGTTTTCACGAATACCCTCCTCTCCTTCCTCCACACTATGTCGTTCCGTGGCTTCAAAAGCGATGATTCCCCGTATTCCCACCTCTTCAACAGCCCTTGCAACGTTATCGAGGCTCAGACGAATCGAGTTGGGTCCCGAGTAGGTGTCTGCGAAGCAGGTGGTTCCTGTCTTAAGAAACTCAAGACTGGCAATGGCAGCGCTTGCGTATGCATCGTGCTGAGTCATGGCCTCGTCCATAGGCCACCATACCCTTTGAAGTATCTGAGCAAAGTCTGAAGGGAGGCTAATTTTTAAGGGTGCGCCGCGAAGAAGCGTTCCATAAAGATGGGTGTGCGCGCAGATCAGCCCCGGCAAGACAATTCTCTTCGACGCGTCGATCACCTGCTCTGCGGAATACTGCTTTTCAAGCTCAGAAGTTTTTCCAACAGCTACGATTCTCTTGTCTTTAATCACGACAGCGCCTTTATCGAATATTTGCCGCTGAGGGTTCATCGTGACTACGAGCCCGTCTTTAATCAAGATGTCTGCGCGATCCTTCATCCCAATTCCCTGCTGATTATGTTTTCATCCTCATATTAATTGATGCGAAGGTTGATTCCCATCCTTATAAGATCAGCGGCTACGTCACCCAGCCCCAAATCTTCCAACTTCTTTCTTGATGGTAAGCCTGTTTCTGCATCCCACCCTCTATAAGCGTAGTATTCATCGAGCATTCGATCCAACTCAACGACCTGTCCCTTTGCTGGTCCGCGAGGCGAAGGAACTTTCGTGAGTCTATCGGGCAACACGTCGTCCCTTCGGGTGACCCCTTCTCGAGCGTTGAAGGCTCTGTTCAAATTCACTATGCGCTCGCCGATAGTTCTCAAATCCCTCTCGTCGAGGTTCATACCCGTTGTTGCACGCAAGGCCTTGGCAATGTCTCCGTAGTAGAAGACGGGTGGAATCTGGGTTCCGTACTTGCAGATACCCACCGACTCTACTACGACCATGAAGTCCTCGCACTCCTTCACCATAAACCCCTTATAATTTGGATTCAGCCTGTCCGCTATTTCCGGCAAGTATTTCTCTCCAAACCTTTCTCGTATCGTTTCTCCAAAGCCCACCTCGTCAAGGACTGGAAATCCATATAAGTGGTCAGCTCCTCTAGCTGCAGTAGCCGCTGCAAGTCCCATCGACTTTTGAGCACGAGGCTCTTGAGCCGCTATCTCTTGCCTCTTAACGTGCATGACGTATTTCTCCGCGCCTCCACCAATTTTCTTGGCAGCTCTGTAGCTTCCCTCAGCCAGTAAGTTGCCGAAGCCCTCTCGCTTAGCAACCATGGGGATTAAGTCAATCAACGCTTCGTGGTTGCCCCAAGACAAGTCGATGCCGTCCGTGTCCTTCTTCTTGAGAATGCCTAACTCGTAACATTCCATCGCCCACGAGACTACGGCTCCCATCGATATTCCATCCATCCCGTAGGCGTTGCAGAGATAGTGCGCATACAACAACGCTTCGGTATGGGATATGCCGCATCTAGACCCTAAGGAACACTGGGTTTCATACTCTGGGCTGCCGCCCACGTACGCGTACGGACCGCTCTTCACCGCAGTATATCGTCCGCACCGCTGCAGACACGAGAAGTCAGCTCTCGCCTTAACCAAGTAGTTTTTACGAATGGTTTCACCGCTGATTTTTTCATACTCGTCAAACACTCCCTCTCGCATGTTGTAGGACGGTAAACGTCCGATCTCCTGCATGAGCTCCACTAGGTTGGTGGTGCCATACTTCGCTCGATTCTCGGTGAAGGGGTGAGCCAACATCTTCCTATGCAACTCAAAAACTAGGTCAAGATAGTGTTTCAGGTCAGCAACTTCAATGTCGTTGCTTCCCCTAACAGCTATCGCCTTCAGTCGCTTTGACCCCATGACAGCTCCCATGCCGGACCTAGCAGCGCAACGATCCCGATCATTCATGATGCAGGCGAATCGCACCATGTTCTCTCCGGCGGGTCCGATGGACGCCACCTTAACCTCTTGATCGCCCAGCTCTTCCTTTAACGCATCATCAGTTTCGTAGCAGGTTTTTCCCCATAGATGTCCAGCATCCCTAACTTCAACACAGTTATCGTCGACCCATAAGTACACTGATCTCTTCGACTGCCCAAAAACAATGATTCCGTCATAGCCCGCAAACTTTAGTTCAGGCCCCCAGTGGCCCGCTGCATGGGACTCCCCCCATATCTCGGTTAGTGGAGATTTGGCTGCAACGACATAACGTGATGCTTGGGGAAACAGGGTGCCTGTCAACGGTCCAGTTGCGAACACTAACACGTTCTCGGGACCTAACGGATCTATTCCTGGCCGAATCTTATCATACAAAATCCTGGAGCAAAAGCCTGCGCCCCCGAGGTACTGTTGAGCCAAACTTTCATCGAGGGGGATTTTTTCCAGTTTTCTGTGGGTCAAGTCCACGTGGAGAAAAACTCCGGCATATCCCTTAAACTTGAAGGCCAACTATTTTCTCTTCCTCAACTATTTTTAAACACTGTACCGGGCAGTGCTTAACACACAGGCCGCACAGCGTACACTTTATGGCTACTTGTTTGTCGGGGTGAAGGAATATCGCTCCGTATGGGCAAGCCTCTGCACATAATCGGCATCCAACGCACTTCCGTTCATCGATGAACGACATTCCAGTCTTTCTAACTACCTTGATGGCTTCAACAGGGCATACTTCCACGCACCTTGGTTTTTCGCAGTGCCTACACGCGATAGGCGTATCGATGCCCGGCTCTAACCGTACCACCCTCAATCTCGCCTTCTTCGGGTTCAAAACCCGTTCATGATAGAATGAACAGAGAAGTTCGCAGATTCTACACCCAGTACATTCTAATGGGTCCGCGTATAGGTAGGGCACTCATAATCCTCCATCCAACACTGGTTTCTAAACCACACAGTTTCTTGAGAGCTTACCCATGGCTTCGAGTTTGCCAGCCTCTTGATGTAAGCCCAGTTTTTCTAAGGTTTCCTTCTTTGGGATGCCGCTTTCTAGGCTCCAGCCGCGAAGCTCGTAGTATTCGTCTAACATAACTTTAAGGTTGACCACTTGTCCCTTTCCAGGCCCATCGGGCATAGGTTCCTTGAGGAAGCGCTCTGGAAGCGAGTCGTCTTTTCGAGTTATTCCCTCTCGAGCGTTGAAGCAACGTTCAAGGTTCACGATACGGCTTCCGATGAGGAGGAGCTCATCGATTTTACCAAATGAGGGCTCACCCGTGGCAGCGGGCAAGATGTTTGCAAAGTCCTCAATCCAAAGGACTGGTGGCCAACTTACGCAGTACCAGCATTGAACGAGGCAGTCACGCACCGCGTACACGTCCTCCGTGGTTTTAACCACCAGGGCTTTCCATTTCTCCGTGTAGGGGTCGCATACATCAGGCAACTTGTCTGAACCCCACCTTCGCGCAGCAACCTCCTCATAACCCAGTTGGTCAACCGTCACGAGTGAACGTAGATGGTCTGCACCGCGGCTAGCGGTTGCGTGAGACAGCCCGATGGACCGATGGGTTCGGCCATCCTGCCCTGAAATCTCCATCTTTTTCACGTGAAGCGCGTATTTCTCCGCGCCTTTTCCGATTTTCTCCGCTGCTCGATAACTCCCCTCCGCGAGAAAGTTTCCAATTCCTTCCCGCTTAGCAATTTTGTGTATTAAAGCAATGATGGCGTCGGGTTTTCCCCAAGATAGGTCTGTGCCCTCTACGTCTCTTTTATTGATGATGCCGTTTTCATAGCACTCCATGAGGAAGGCGATGGTGCATCCAGTAGATATGGTGTCCAGTCCATATTTGTCGCATAGCAGGTTGGCATACAATATAGACGGGTAATCTGCGTTGTAGCAGTTGGTTCCAAACGCCATTATGGTTTCATATTCCGGGCCTTCACACAATGTTCCGGCGTAGGGTCCAGTTCTTGACGTGTTTATCTTCTTGCACATGGTTCGGCAAGCAAAGCAAGACCGTGTTTTGGCCCAGTAGTTCTTTCGGATGGTTTCGGCACTCAATGCCTCAGCGTTTGGAAACACTCCTGTCTGATGGTTTTTTGTGGGCAACTCACCGATCGTTTGTTTATACCCTACTAGGAGGGGTGTGCCATAGCGCGACATCGCTTGAGCTTGGGGATGACTTAAGATGCGCCAATGAGCCTCCTCGGAAAGCTCCATAAATCTATCCAAATCCGCTACTTCCACTGATCTGGTTCCACGAACTGCGATCGCCTTCAATTTTTTAGACCCCATAACCGCGCCTATGCCAGCTCTGCCCGCGGCGCGATAAAGGTTCGTGATGATGCTAGCGTATCGTACTAGGTTCTCTCCTGCTGGTCCAATGCAGGCTATTTGAGCTTCCTTATCAATGTCCTCATGAAGGGTTCGGGTGGTTTCGTGCGTGTCCTTCCCCCAGAGGTGAGAGGCGTCCCGAATTTCGACCTCCTCGTTTTCTATTCGTAGATAAACAGGTTTTTCTGCTCGTCCCTCAACGATGACCGCGTCGTATCCCGCATACTTCAACTCCGGCCCTAGGTGCCCACCTGAATGTGACTCCCCCCATATCCCGGTTAATGGCGACTTTGCGGCGAACATGTACCGTCCTGAAGATGGCCAGAAGGTTCCGGTGAGGGGACCTGTACCCATAAAGATTTTGTTTTCTGGGCCAAGAGGGTCGATTCCGGGGTCAATTTCATCATAAAGCATTCTCGCGGCGAATCCGCTGCCGCCGATGTATCCACGAGCCATTTTCTTCGTTAAAGCTTGTTTCTTCACGGTTTGTTTTATTAAGTTTACTCGAAGAATCTGTCCCGCATACCCCTTGTATGGGAATCTCATTTACCCGCCACCCACTGGTGGAAAAATCGCGATGACGTCTCCGTCTTTGACCTCTGTATTCAAGCCTTCACGAAGGTTTATTCGAACGCCATTAACAAGTATGTTGTAGAAGGGCTTGATTCGCCCCGTTTCTTTGTCGAAGAGGGTTTCATGAAACTCGGAACCATATTTTTTAACGAGCTTCTCGACAACACTGGCAACTGTGTCGCCCACAACCTCTGTTTGTTTTTCGTTGGTCAAATCCCTTAGCGTGGTATAGAACTGAACCGTAACCTTCGCCATCTCAGCCTCCCTCCATAATGACAACCTGCTTTACCAGCTTAGCGATTTTTTCCGCTCCACTTCGCCTCTTCAACCATGCCACCTGATCTGCTTTAACGAATTGTAGCGCCTTCGTGGGACAATATTTCACGCATTGGGGATCTCCTCCACATAAGTCACACTTAATCATTATCCCCTTGTCCTGGTCCACGGAGATTCCGCCGAAGGGGCACTCGTTGACGCACAGTCGGCAACCAATACAAACATCATGATTGATCAATACTGCTCCGGTTTTTTCGTCGCGATGGAATGCCTCAACGGGACACACCTTCATACAGGGAGGTTTGTCGCAGTGTAGGCAAAGCCTAGGCACGTCGACCCCCATCCCGTCCCATCTAACAACATGGACACGGGATTTTGCTGGGTGGAAAGAGTGTTCATGACGAGTCGAGCAAGCTAACTCGCAAACTCGACACCCAACGCATAGTTCAGAGTTCACGACTAGAACCTTTTGCGTCATGGACCTCGCCTCACATTGTCTTTAAAGGCTAATGCTCGCGTAGGGCATATACTTACGCAGAGACCGCAACCGTAGCACTTCTCCTCATCGATCAGAACCTTGACTAATTCTCCTTTCCCCACGAGCTTAATCGCGTCGTAGTTGCAGGTTTGCTCACAAATCGTGCAACCCTTACAAAGCTCTTCGTTAACAGACGGCGGGACTGCTTTGGTTCTCAGCGGTTTTGGTGGTAAGTGTGACAACGCTATTCCTCGGATATCTTCAACAGATTCGTATCCATGACTTTTCAAAAAGGCTCCGATTTCCTTTGCAACCCTTCCATAAATGGTCGGTCCTTCTATGATGGCTCCGCTGCAAACCTGTACTGCTGAAGCTCCCGCCATGATGTGTTCGACGGCGTCGGTCCCATCCATGATGCCTCCCACCCCGATCACGGGGATTTTTACGGCTCTGGCGATGTCTGCAACGCATCTAACCGCCAGCGGCTTTATAGCTGGGCCTGAAAGCCACCCGAAGCCATCTTTCCCACCGAGCAGAGGTTTTCCAGTTTCAACGTCTATGTGAAGACACGGACCCAGCGTGTTGATCGCAACGATACCGTCAGCACCCGCTGCCTCCACTGCTCTTGCAAACAAAGAGATATCCGCTGCATGAGGACTGAGCTTAGCAAAAATCGGTATATCAATCACATCTTTCAACGTCTTCGTAACTTCTATGATTGGTTTAGGGTCTGTTCCCAGATAGTGGGTTGAAAACTCTATGGCATCTACGCTTGCTTCTTGCACCAGCGGACCGAGCTGCACCACCTCGTCCGCGGTATACCCGATGCTGGCGATCAAAGGAAGCCCCGTCATCTTAGCTGCGCCATATTCCCTTTCTAACCACTGCTCATAGGGGATATCCGACCAAAGCTCAGCGTTCATCAGTCCCCTAGGAACTTTCAGCATGCTCTTAGTGACACGCACAAGTCGATCTTGAAGCGTGAACAACCCATGAAAATGAAGCTCGCCTCGGTCAACCACGACCATGCATGGTCGAGGCACTTCGGCCGGGTTTATGCTGATCGTCTTGGCTACGAGTCCTCCAGCACCTCCCCTAGCCACCTCTTGAAGTGCCTTGCCGTCTTTACCCGGAGGCCCCGCCGCGTTCATAACAGGGTTCCGAAACTCTATACCTGCAATATTTACAGAGATGTCCACCATGTGCATCCCTCTATGGAAGCTTTTTCATTCCCTCTAACCGGTCAGCCACGTACTTTAACCCAACTTTTTCGAGGGTTTTGCGAGGTATCAACCCGGTTTCTTTGTCCCATTCACGCAGGTCGTAATATTCGTTGAGCATGGGCTCGAGGTTGCATACGTATCCTTTTGCGGGTCCGCTGGGCATAGGCTCTTCCCTGAACCGGGGATGTAGGGCATCGTCTTTTTTGGCCATTCCCTCTCTAATGTTGAAAGCCCTTCTTAGGTTGCAGATTCTTTCGGCTACCATTCGTAAATGTTTAGGGTCACCGTATTCTTTCATGCCAGTTAACGGTGGGATTAATCTTGCGAAGTCGTCGAAGTAATATACTGGTGGCCACATGGTTCCGTACTTGCATACTAACAGAGAATCAACTATCGCGTATAGGTCTTCCACGTCCTTCACAACGAGTGCCTTGTGAGTGGTGGAGAGAAGGTTCTGAATTTCCTTAACCTTGTCTTTTCCGAACCTTTTCTCGATCGTTTCCACGAACCCCAACTCCTCGAGGCTGCTGAGCGCCCTCAAATGGTCCGCGCCCCGACATGAAATAGCGTAGGTCAGTCCGACTGATTGTTGTGCTCGGGGGTCCTGCCCCGAAGCCTCCATTCCCTTCCCTTCTATTGCATACCGTTCCGCTCCTTTACCAATAATTTCTGCCGCTCGTTTTACTCCCTCAGCTAGAACATTGCCGATTCCCTCTCTTTTCGCGATCTTATGTATCAGCATGATGAGGGCTTCAGCGTTGCCCCACGTTAGGTCTATGCCGTCAGCGTCCTTTCTGGATAAGATTCCCTTTTCATGACATTCTAACGCGAAAGAAATAGCCTTTCCCACGGAGATGGTATCCATTCCGTACAAGTTACAAAGCATATTAGCGTAGATAATTAATTCAATATCATCGTTCAAACAGTTAGATCCAAGTGCCATGATGCTCTCAAATTCTGGGCCTCCGGTCCACGTGTTTTTGTAAGGTCCCTTTTCAATACGTGAAATACACTTGCATTGAATCCCACAAGTGAAGCACGATTCCCTCGTAACTCGATAGTTTTTGCGCAGGATATCGGGACCAATTTTCTCCGCTGCTTCGAAGAAACCTGTCCAATGATTCTTGGTAGGGAGGCGTCCGATCGCGTTGACAGCAGTCACTAAGTTGGGGGTTCCGTACATGCCTAGGGAAGATTCGCACGCTTCTCCCCACTCGCCCGTCGTAATTTTGTGGAACGCCTCGTCCACGACCTCCATATAAGTTTCTGGGTCTGCGACCTCAACGCTTCCGGTTCCACGCACCGCCACTGCTTTCAGGTTTTTTGCGCCCATTACCGCGCCCATCCCCGCCCTACCCGCTGCTCGATAAAAGTCCACTAGGATGGAAGCAAATCGCACCAGGTTTTCCCCAGCGGGTCCGATGCAAGCGACCTTAACTGTGTCGTCGCCCAGTTCCTCGCGGATGCTTTTTATGGTTTCTTTAGTGTTCTTACCCCATAGATGACCTGCCTCTCGCAACTCCACATGCTCGTCGTCGACGTAAAGGTAAAACGGTTTCTTCGATTTCCCCTGGAAGATGATAAAGTCGTATCCTGCATACTTCAGTTCAGGGCCCCAGTGCCCCCCAGAGTGCGATTCGCCCCAGATTCCTGTTAACGGAGACTTCGCCGCGATCACGAACCTTCCAGCGGGAGTAAAGAAGGCTCCAGTGACTGGACCCGTAGCGAAGATCAGTCGGTTTTCTGGCTCCAATGGGCCGGTTTCCACACCGACTTCATCCCAAATAATTTTGGCGCAAAAACCTGTTCCACCCAGATAGTCTCTAGCGAGGCTTTCGGGCAACTCCTCCTTTTGAATTTGATTCGTGGACAAATCAACCCGCAGATAGGTTCCCTTATAGCCCTTATAACTAAACATGGAGATCACCTTAATAGACCCACCCTTGAGTGATCATCTTTGAAATCTTCTCCGCGCTGACCTTCTTTCGCATGATTCCAACTTTGTCCGCCTTCAGGTATTCCACCGATTTTCTTGGGCAGTATTTAACACACTGGGGGTCTCCGCCGCATAGATCGCACTTGATGGTCATCATCGTGAAGGGGTCGATGGATGGTCCGCCAAACGGGCACGCATAGATGCACATTCGGCAACCTATACACTTTTCATCATCGATCAGAATAGCCCCGGTTTTTTCATCCCGGTAGGTGGCTCCGGTTGGGCAGGCCTCCTCGCAGAGCGGAACCTCGCATTGTTGGCACACCATCGGTATGTTGATGCCAGCCTCCTCGTCTCGTAGGACAGCGATGCGAGCTCGTTTTGGGTTAAATTCCCTCGTGTGATGAAAGCAGCAAACCAGCTCACAGATTCGGCAGCAAGTGCACTTCTCTGGCTCTATTACTAAAAACTTTCTAACCAACACCCCACCATCCGTAAACATTTTGATCCATATCAAATTCAGTCACACTTAAAACCATTTAGATTCCATCCTGTAAGATGACGTATGTCATATTTAAGGTTGCTGTAGAAAGACGGCAGAAAACTGCCCTTATTTATGGTTCGTTTTCTGCGCGGGAATTATCATCAAAACTTCTTCAGGATCACCAATGCTAACAGTTTCGCCCTCTAGATAAAGTTTTCCGACAAGAGCAGAGGTTATGGCATCCAGTTCATGGTCCGTGATGTGCTCTTTGTTTATGTCTCCCCGGATCCCGTATTTAAGGAGAGCTCCCCTCAGCTTTTCTATCCCCCTCTGCTTCCTTGGCATCTTCAAGATGTCTTGAGCAGCACCGGGGTACACCTCAATCACCTCGAAGCCTTCTTTCTCCAGAAACTTCCTCAGCCGGATTCCCCTTTCAGTCAACTTTCGCATAGGTCCGAGAGTGACGGGAAAGAATTTGATTCCCATTTTAAGCAGCTCCCTATCACACTGCCTCAAATGAACGTCGCTCCGTTCCTCGAGGGACCTTCTTCCTTTCGGAAGGGCTAGAGGAGCGTCAACTGCCACAACCCTCGGCTTTATTTCTCGGCTTTTTTCAACGATTTCTTCGTCGGTATAAACAATGCTAGTCTTCGCACTCATGTCGTCGAGGACGCAAAAGCCAGTTTCCTTCCTCTCTACCCCCGATAAGTCTATCCCCACCACCTTCAAGAAAACAACCTTCTATCACCTAGACATCAGGCAGTATTAGCTATAACTGCACTAACTGAAAGGGGAAAGCTGGCGTTTTAGTTCCTCGTACCGTTTTAAAACAGTGAAGTACAGCTGATCTCGTAGGGCACCTCCGGTCACGCCGAGGCTTCGCACACTTTTGATTTGCTCAGCCAGCTTTTCATCTTCAAGAACTTCGGTTGCCCACTTTTCAAAGTCCCATCGGTAGAGATGAAACTCCAACGATTTGGTGTTCACTTCTCTAATTTTCTCCACAAATTCTTCTAGGGATGAGGCACTCACCCCCGTGTAGTTTCCAATGGACGTGAAGAAGTAGAAGGCTTCCTCTCTGGAGAGCTTTCTAAGGGTCCTAGAAGCGGATGAGCCTCCCATTTTGAATACTCCAATATGAGGAGAGAGCGAGCTCATTTATAAAAAGTTCTCACATATGCTGGCTTAGTGTTCTAGCTTCTCCCTCTCGATCAAAAATTCCTCTTCCTTATGTTTTCTGGTAATGATTGAGGTTCGAATCCTCAACACTCCAGGAAGCGGTGCAACTGAATGAGCGATGAACGAATGAAGCTTATTCTGATCTTCAGCGACTACCTTTGCGATGATCAATAGCTCCTCAGAGAGCGACGTAAAGACCTCCACAACCTCGTTAAATTCAGATAGCCTCTTCGCTATGTTTTCACTTTCCTTCGGGTCCGTAAATACTGTCATGATAGCCGTGATGTATCTCATTCCAACTCTGTCGAGGTCAACGATCGTGGTGTACTTCTTGATGATGCCGTGTTTCTCCATCCTTCTGATTCGGTCATAAACAGTGGAGTGGGCTACGCCCAAACGATGACCAATTTCCGTATAAGTCTGTCTGGCGTTCTTCTGAAGGGCCCGCAGAATCTTCCAGTCCAGTTCATCTAAGGTTGCAATTTGACTTTTCATCTTCATGCTTCCATACATCCTTAGCTGAGGAATTATTAATCACACCGTTAACGATTTTATGGTTTATTCACGGAAAAATGTAGAAATTTATGAGGAATTTCGTCAAAATTTATTAGTGAAAGTTATAAAATCGACACTTATTCGGTTCGGAATCTTGTGTGAAAAGCCACAATTTTTATGACAGTTTGTAAATTATAGAAGATTTTTATAGAAAATTGTAACAAATTTTGTCAATTAGTTTTAAATTGACGAAACCAACAAAACAAAAAAGCGGTCGTATCACGGTGATATATTCATGGCTGTTATCTTAGACATTCCAAGGGTTTGGGAGCTTATTAAGCGTTTTAAGGACCAGTGCCAATCAAAGGGATGGAAAACCTCCGAACATGAAGACTGGGTTAAGGCAGAAAACGAATATCATAACTTTCTTTGGATTCGAATGATTCATCCGTCCACCTTTGAAAAGGTTGCCACGACTCATAAGTGTGCTATTCGTGAGGGGCTCTCCTATCAGGTAGTAGATGTTTCATACACCGCTTGGTTGTTCCCACAAACTCCACCAGAGGAACTGGTACAAATGATCGTGAGGAATCGTGAACTCTCGAGAAAAACCGCAATCTACGACTTAAGCTGGGCATACGAAGGTAAGCCAGTCTGCTTCAAGCTCAACAAGACAGGTAGCAGGGTCTTTCGAGAGTTTGAAAGGTTCTTGGAAGAGAAACTAGGAGTAAAAGTCAAGCCAGTCTACCCCTTATCCACCGAGATGATTTAGATCTACATCTTCGCCCCGCTCTAATCAGCGCTCTTCCCTTGGATCCCTGAAGTTTGTAAGGTGCTGTTTTCAAGGCAACGGTTTTGCTACGGAGAAGATTTCTTGCGGAGTCAGTACAGATACTCCCGCGTATTTACCTACGATGTCGATGCGGAGGATTTTATCTGGGTTTTCCAAGTCAACCTTCTCATCGATAAGGTCAGCGAGCTCCCTTATGATTTCAATTTTGTGGTATCGGGTGTATCGGCGTTTTTCTACGGTCATGCGCCATCGTTCACCCGTCTGAATCTTGTTTCTTAGCGCTACGACTGCCTCTTTCATAGAGTCCATATCCGAGTATGTCCAGAGGTCCACCGGCACCCACTTGAAGGTGTGTTGAAGAAGAAGGGGATTTTTTTCAAACAGTGCTCGAAGCCCACGGACAACTTCCCTCGGGTCTAGGCGGGTTTTTACGCCCATTATTCCCTCCGCGAGGGTGTGCTTCACGATGGGCTTCTCGTCACCAAGCGCCATCAAGACCGTCGTGATCTCCTCTTTCGCCTCGGTGTATGCACCCCATGAAAAAGAGACGAGAAAGCTAAAATTGTACATGCTATCACTTGTGGGAGATTTCCTGAATGAATCGATCGAATAACATGACGCAATCGTTCTATAAATAACTTACAAGAAGCCTTGATAAGGGACATAGCCCATTTATCTAGAGGGAGAGAGGATGACTGGGGAAGCTAGGGAAGAGGAAAAAATAAAAAAGATGGCGGAGTTTAGGACAGTGCTGGAAAAACGCATACGAGAGATAGAAACGGAACTGGAGGGACTGCGAGCTTTACTCGAGTTTATCGACGCCGCATTGTTGGAGAAGGGGTTTAAGAGGGCGGAAATTGTGAAGCCGACTCCCCCACCTACTGGGGTTGCACCGCCACCACCTCCAACTCTACCGGAAGTCGCTCCACCTGTTGTAGAATATGAGATAGCTGTTCCGTTAAAGACAGTAACTGGTGAACTGCTCGCCAATCTTTATGTGGGAGAAGACTCCTTGCGGGTTGTGCTCACTGAAGACAAGGAATTTAACATCAATACTCCGCCCTTCATATCGTTCCTAGTGGAGAGGGTGCTGGCGAAGATGCAGGAGAAGGATCGGGAGGCCGTAAGGACAGGAGAGATCACTCCAGACAAAATCCTTTCCTACAACATCGTTCGAGAGGGAGATATCGTTCGTGAAGTCACCATACGAAACATTGCTCCCGACCGATCGCGAGAACTGAAGTCCACCATCCGATGGACACTGGAAAAGATGTACGAAAAGATGAAGACTAGTCCCTAAGTATCGCAACCTGCAGTCATGTTGTTTCGCTCTCATTCAGCGATAGAGGGTAACTTACCGTTGAACCCACGTTTTTTATGGATCGCTTAAACGCCACGAAGCTTAACACGAAGAGTAGGCTAGACGTTACGAAAAGAGGTAGGAAGCCAAAACGATCTGCCAAGAACGAACCTACAAAACAGCCTACCGCTGCGCCGAGGCCGATCAAGGCGTTGTACACGCCAGCCTTCCCTTCGGGAATCAGCTCCATCGATAGGGAAATGGTCGAGATGTGGAAAACCCCGTAGGCAATCCCTATAAAAATCAAGACCACCCCTGACAGCCATAATGTATAGATCGGGGGCGAAAATATCGCAAAGGACAACAGCAAGCATAGAAAACCTCGAAGGATAGCGGTGTTCTTAACTAAAGCTCTTTCCTCAATGCGTCCAGAGCGAACTCCAACGAAGATATAACCAAATAAATTTCCTAGCGAATTGAGAAGGAAAATGGCGAAGACGATGTTGGAAGACAAAGAAAGCTTTTGGGAAAAGAAGACGGGTAGGGGGGTAAACAAAATGCTGGAAGCCAAAAAGAAGAAGAAAAGCCCTAGACAAAAAACGGAAAGGTTGTCGACAGTTAAGCTTTCTTCAGTCAAATCTGCAGCATTTGCTTCTCCAGAAGCTTGATAAGCAAGAAAGCAGCCCTGACACACAAACCCTATAGACCTCTCGATGTTTACAAGTCGTCTCTCAAAAATTAAACCAGGGTCTCTGACTAAGATGGCTGAAGTGGCGAAAGCGACGAGGTTTAGGAAACTGCAGAGAAATAGCATGGACATGTTAAGGAAGCCATAGCTAGACAAAACGAAGCCTAAGAGTAGGCCTAAGAGCCATCCGAACCCAGTTAGGGCCTCGTATGAGGCGAAACCCCGCTCCCACTCCGGACGTGATCGAGATTCAGCGATGAGCACGTTTTTTGGAGGTTCATGCGCAACATGGAACACCCCCACTAGAGCATACAGTAGAATGAACACGAGAATCGTTTTGGTTAAAGTAAGAAGAAAGAGGAGAAAGGCTAGGGAGAGGAAGGAAAAAAGAATGTAGATTCTGTATCTCCCAGTTTTATCGCATAAATAGCCCCAGAAGTAGGAGGAGGGTATCGCCATGAAACTTGCTAGCGCCGTCATCAACCCTACATCGATCAAACCTCCTCCGAGGGTATATATCACATAAAGGGGAAGGAAAACCGAGAGCAGACCACACGTCATCTCATGGAAGATGAAGCCGAGCAACCACATAATCAGAAAACGACGAGAGAAAGGGAGAAAAGCTTTACTCACAAAAAACTGCTTGCACCTTTAAATTCGCGCTCCTAATTTGCTTGAAAAAAAGCAATTGTCGACTTTGAACATCAGCTTCTGAGATTCAACCGACCACGAAAACTTTGTTAAAGCTTTTAAACTCTTCATCAAGCATCTTTCCTTTTGGAAATAATACTTAAGCATAAAATGTTATATAACTCATCTTAAGAAAACTACGCGGAGGGAAAAGGATGCCGGTAAAGGTTGAAGTCTACACCGCACCCACGTGCCCCTACTGCCCCTACGCCACTAAAATGATGCGAGAGATCGCCCCCTCCTTTGGCGAGGATATAGTCACAGAAGAGGTTAACACTTGGTCACCTGAAGGCCAAACCAGAGCTTTAAAGCACGGAATTGTGGCGGTTCCCACCATTGTGATTAACGATAAAGTAAAGTTCGTTGGAGTGCCAAGGAAGGAGGACCTCGCTAAGGCGATTCGAGAGGAGCTAAAAAAGGCCAGCCCATAAAGGCAGCGATACGTCTCAAGGAGGCGAGGCTGGCTAGGGCACTCCTGCGATGGAGGTTTCAAACACTTTCTTCACGATTTCTAAAACAAAGTCCAGCTGTGCAGTGTACAGTCCAAGAGCGAGGAAGGTCAATCCGGAAAGCAGCAGAAGGGAACCCACCACCCTTCGTTCCGAGGGATCCAAATGCGATTTCTCCATTGGTTAACAAATGATTGCATCAAGACTATTTAAAGCAGACGTTAGCCGCATGGTTCGGATTCGGATATTTGTTCAGATAGCACATTATTGTTTAAACGTTGCACATAGATTTTATTATCGCAATAACCCGCTTGAAAGAATTGCCTGCAGGAAAGTGGATCCTTTGAAAGAAGCTTTAGATAAGTCAGCAAGGGAAAGCTTCTTATTTCGGTTTGAGACGTTCGGCCAGATCGAATCTGCTTTGGAAGAGGTTTTTTCTCCATCAGCCGCCTCGGTAATCTTGTACGTGGCAGCGAGAAAATGTGGTGAACGCTCGTGCAAGAGGATCATGGAAAAAGCCGAGACAAAAGAGATAGCGCTCAGCTGTCTTTCTGAGTTAAAAAGTGAGGAAAACTGGGGAAAACTGTCCTTTCAAAATGTGGACTTCGAAAAAGGGTCTGGAAAAGTCGTACTCATCGACTCGTTCGAAGCAGTTACCAGAAAAACGCGTCAGCCAGGTTGCCACTTCTTCAAGGGCTTCCTAAACGGCTTCCTCTCCGAGCTATTCGCAAAAACCATCACGGTTACCGAAGAAAAATGCGCTGGAAAAGGAGACGAACACTGCGAGTTCACGTTTGAATAAGGCGTTTATGCTCAATCATCAAGCACCGATCCATGACCACTACCAAGCCAGCCTTTCTCGCCCGTTCAGCCGCCACCTCATTCACGATTCCAAGCTGCATCCAAACCACACGAGGATTTCCATACATCTTCTTCAATCGAATCGCTTGATCCACGATAGGCGGCACATCCTCGGCTGGCCTAAATATGTCAACGATCTCGATAGTCTTCTGGAGGTTTTCCGGCACTTCAAGCAACGTCTTATAGCATTTCTCGCCCAAAATCTCATCGGCAAAGGGATTAATCGGGATAACGCGGTAGCCCCTTGGTTTCAAATACTCCGCTACCTCATAGCTATCCTTAGCTGGGTCCCGGGACAACCCCACAACCGCTATCGTACTATACCTTTCCAGAACGAGTTTTATTTCCTCATCTTCGGCCATTGTCTAACCCATTAAGGATGTGCTTCTTTTTCTTTATTTAAGTTTGAACGCACAACGCCAACTCAATCAACTACGAGTTTACCTAACCGTCTTTCTATAGCGTGTACGATTGGAGCCGCTGCGATAAAGGTCAAGACTACCCTGGCTAGCAGGATAATTAACGTAGCGGGAAGTTGACCGATAGGTATGGCATAAACATACATGAACGGCATCAGAAAGCATAGGTTGCCTACCACTTGACCCAAAAGTATTGCTAACGAAGGGTTCAAAAGGGGATACCTCTCCAAAGGCTTTTTTAAACGCCTATACAACCACGAGCAAGCCACGCACGCGGGTATCCACCCAGTAAAATCAACTCCAAACTCAAGTACCAAGTCAAATCCACTTGCAGCCCAGCCTATAAACCAAGCATAATAGACCGGGACGAGACAAGAGCCGACAAAGGCAGGCACTCCACGTAGGTCCATTTTGAGAGGTGGAACAGGCATGGGGATAACTAGTATCTCAAACTTTCTTATGGCGAAGGACATGGCTCCGAACATGCTTGCTAATACGAGGGATTTAACGTCTATCCTCTTGTTCAAGGCTCTGCCCCACTTTATCATTAATCTCGTTTGACACACACTCAGAAAATTTATAACTTTTTTGACACAATTTGATTTAGAAGTGGTTAGAAATGGGTTACAAAAGAGCTGAGAAAACCGTGGCGTTCACCATTCGCCTACCAATACGCTGCGTTGAGATAATTGACGAGCTTATCGAAGCGGGAGTTTATTCGAGCCGTGGGGAGTGCATCCGAGACATCGTTCGGTCGGCGCTTAGGGAGGGTTTTCATAAAAAGATGTTGCCAGAGCGAACAACACCGCCGTCCTAATGCACTTCTGAGTAGTACGTTTGTTATAGACTATCGTCCACTGTCTACGTTAGGTTAGGACAAAATACGGTGACATTCGTTTAGAAATTTAGGTTAAGCCTAAAATTTTATTTCCAACGTACTATTTAATGAGTTTGATCAGCAATGGACACGATAACTTACACGATGAAGAATTATTTGAAGGCAGTGTATCTTTTAGAAAAAAGCAAGGCGAGGGTGAAAACAACCGACTTAGCTGAGGAGCTTCGTATCGCGCCGGCCTCAGTTACGGAGATCGTTCAGAAGATGGCGAAAGTGGGACTGCTGATTTATGAGCCATACCGTGGGGTAAAGTTGACGGATCAGGGTCGAAGGGTTGTCATGCAGGTTCTTCGAGGTCATCGTCTCCTCGAGAAGCTGCTCGTGGACTTTGTAGGCATGGACGCGTCCGTAGCTTGCGATGAAGCGTCAAAGCTCGAACTTGTGGTTTCTGACAGGGTTGTGAACGGCATTTGCGTTGCCTTTCATCATCCAACAACTTGTCCTTGCGGCAAACCCATTTTTAGAGATGCGCACTGTTGTGGAGGCAAGTAGATGGAGGTCGAAAGGCTAACTCTCGTCGGGGCTTTCCTTCTAGGTTTAGCCCACACTCTAGTTCCGTGTGAGGACAAGGCGGTGGTTTCGCTTTATGCCCTTTGGAGAAGTGAACGATGGAAGGAAGGAATCTCCCTCGTCGTTCTTTATGGGCTAGGCATGGCGCTCATAAACACCTGCTTTGGCTTCGCTTTCGCCTTTGCCGGCGTAAGCCTACTTGAAGTGTTCGAAGGGATTAAGAAAATCTTAGAGGTGATAGCCGGAGCAATCACCATAGCCTTCGGTTTCTTCATGTTAACGGGACACTCGCTCATCCATTGGGCGCACCACCACGGTGAGACGGCAAAAAAGAAGGAAACTAAACCGTATGGAAGATTGGCTGCACTCTTGTTTGGTGTCGCTAGAGGCTTGCCGCCTTGTCCATTTGAGCTGGCAACCTACTTATGGGCGGCCTCCATAGGTAACATTTTGGTGGGAACCCTAACCGTCTTCATGTTTGGCTTAGGAACCACCATCGGACTTGTCCCGCTTGGGTTTGTCATGGGGGAACTCGCAAGCGTTGCCAAAAGAACAAAGTACAGTACCCTAGTGCCTAAACTCTGCGGTTTTATCATCATAATTATAGGAATCGTTCTCGCTATCTCGTCTCTTCTTGGAATAGAAATCTAACGTAAAGGATTTATAAACCCCCATTTTCTTCAAAACCTTGAAACGCGGTGTAGAGAGAGGAGTATTAAGTGATTATCGATACCTTTAAACACCTAAGCCCTCTAAACTCTGATTTGGGAAAAGCCCCATCATTCTTAAAACACTAATCTTCTTTTCCCAACTATCAGTAGTTCACATCTTGTATTCGAGTAGTCGTTCACCGATTTTTTGAACGGCAACGATACCCTTAGAAGTTTCCATATATTTCAGCGGCGTTTCCCCTCGCATATCGGCTTTCAAGATTTGCTCATCGTAAGGAATTATTTCGAGCAAAGGAATCTCGTTTTTGGCAGCGAATTGCTTAATGGATCCGCCTTCCTCTGGGTTTGTAACTTTGTTTCCGATGAGGAACACTTTATTGGTGCTCGCTTCGATGGATAGGCTGTAGATTTTTTTGGCTATTTCCATCGCCTTCAGGCTGGGGTCCGTGACAATAAGCATGATGTCCACATGCTTCGCTGTTCCTCTGCCCATGTGTTCCACCCCCGCCTCCATGTCCATAACCACTACCTCGTCTCGCTCAACCAACAGATGCCGAAGCAGCGCTCTAATCACTGCGTTTGCAGGACAAGTGCATCCCCCGCCAGCGGATCTAACAGTTCCCATGACAAGCAGGCTCACGCCGTAGGGAGACTTCACGCCGAACTCTTCAACGATGTCCTCGACGCTGAAGGAGAGCCGGTACACTCCACTGATCCCCGTCCCAGTTTTTTGTTCAATCAACTGAGTGTTCTCAGATATCGGCACGATTTTGCTTGCTTGATCAAGGGGCATACCTAAGGTTAAGGCTAGGTTGGGAGAGGGGTCAGCGTCGATTGCCAAAACTTTGAAGCCTTTCTGTGCAAAAAAGTTAGCAAGAACCCCAGCGACGAATGTTTTACCAACACCGCCCTTACCGGAAACAGCGATTTTCATGCTAAACCCCACAGCTTTTGATATGTCCACCCTTAAATCCTTTTGTGAAACTGTGTGCTAGGTAGTTTTGCAATGTGTAGAGACATATAGATTGGTTTGGGGTGAACAGTCGCATATTAATGGAGGGTTATCTACTCGTTTAAAATCCGGCACTTGGAGTGTCAAGTTCTACACGTGACAAGACCAGCCGCTCTGAACCTACATCAATCTCCACGATTCTGCAACCTTTGAGTACCTTGGAAACGCCTAACACATCCTTAAGAACCACCTTGTTTTCCTCAGCCTTTGCGTAAATCACCTCTCTAAACACGACTTCCCCCTCAAGGAGCACGTTAAACTCACACATTTCCATTCCTCTCCTCATCATGTTAACTCTGACGACTAGATTCCATAAAGGATTTTAACTTTTCGTAAGCTTCCTTTGGGTCGGAAAAACCAGCAGTAAGCTTTTCGAAGGGGCAGATGTCAGTCTTATTCTCGTTGAGAATGTTTGGGACACGGTTTTCGAACCGATAGAAAACATGGTTGTCTTCAAGCACTCTGATTCCTTCCTCACTTATCGTGACTGCAAACACCGAAGCCGCTTTAGAATAGACGCAAAGCATAGCTGCGGCTCTCCCAACTATTTTATCTGCCACAGAAGACGCAATTAATTCTTTGTTAAGCTTTTTAATTGCTTGGAGAAAACCGGTTATGCCATGGGTTCCAGTTTCAAAAATAATCCTGCCCCTCTTGACTATCACCAGGGTGAGATTCTCCTCTTTCAACCTAAGCTCAGCAATTTTTAAGTCTCGCATTGTCCTCTCCTATATACAAAACACGGGTGTAGAAAAACGTTACCTACCCTTTATTATGAACAGCTCTTCTTCAGGCATGGAAGCCACGGTTTTAGCAAGCTTTTGAATTTCCTCAGGCGAGGGGTCTTTCGACAACAGTTTTTCCTTTAATTGATTAAGCACAGCGGAATTAACCGTGACGGTCACTTGTTTTTCATCTAAAAATTTGAACCTCGCCGCAATTCTGGACGAGTTCTTTAATCTCAGTTTCTTGTTTCCCATTGTGCAGTGAGTCGCCACCTGGATGCCGTCTACGACGCATGCAAATGGGATAAAGGGCTTAGTCATCACTGTCACCCGCAGTCCCTCGTTGTTCTTAGCTCCCAGCTCTCGAACACCGATGAGACTTATTCTAACGCCTATGACAAGGAAAGGCCCCAGGTGCCCATGAAAGTCTTCAGCCTTTTTTATAATAATCATTAATTCTGCGTCCATATTTCCCTTAAACATCGCCATATTGAAGCCCCTGTCACTTACTGTAAACGTTTTGGCGTAACTATCCTAGCTGCAACAGCCTTAACCAGTATAAGTCCGATGAGGCCTCCAATTAAACCTCCGACCGCATGTAGTCCAGCAAATGACAGAATTGCTAACGTCGTTTTGAGGGGAGGCATAAAGAAACTACCAATGATTAAGCCAGCTATACCTGCGCACACAGTAGAGAAGGAAACTAAGCTTAGAGCACTGATCGTAGGTTTATCGAAACAATTGCTGTAGCCTACCATCCTCGTTAGGATGTCGAAGACGATGCTTGCTATCGTAAATCCAATCATATGAAAAGCATCGGGTCGAAGCATAAGGGTTATCAAAGTGACCAAGATTCCAGTCAAGGAAACCGCGCCAAACTTTCTTGCCCACCATGAAATCAAGATCAATGACGCAAAAGCTAAGAAATCGCATATAAGTGGCGTGCGGGTCATTGCCCAAAAAATGGGAGCCAATGTATTGTTCAAAACTGCCCATAGGGCGGCGCACGTCACCATCGCGACGATTTCTCGAGTGTTAAAATAAGCCATTTTTTGGTAACACCTTTTATAGGAAAAGTGTTACTAACCTAAATAAAAGCTTTATGATTAACGCACTAACAATTTGTTGAGGAAAAGGGCATGACTAGAATCGTTCGTGTGGGTGTCACCTTTCCGCCGGATCTGCTGAAAGAGTTTGATGAAATAATCGGTAAGATGGGTTATGACAGCAGGTCGAAGGCAATTCAGGATTCTGTGAGGCTCTTCGTTACAGAGTATAAGGAGCTTCGAGAACAAAAGGGAACAAGAGTCGGCGTGTTGGTGATGGTCTATGATCATGAGGTGGAGGGTCTGGAAGAAGCCCTCACTAATGCTCAACACAAATATGGTTCTGTGATTTCCTCCTCCATGCACGTTCATCTAAGCGATCGAGAGTGCCTCGAAGCCATCGCCGTTAAGGGCGATGCTGAAGAAATCAGAAAGCTAGCTCAAGAGTTAGCAACCATGAGGGGAGTAAAACAAGTTAAATCGACCATTGTTTCTCCATAAGCACCATCTTTGTTAATAACCCAGGGCTTCAAATGAAATAATAGATAGATCGGTTCTATTTAATTGAGTAAGAATGAAGCTTTTAATATCTTCGTCCCTTAGGTAGGCTTCTCCAGCTTCGTTGAAATGAACAGAAATTTTTGTGCGTCTCAAATTCTCCCCTTGGGCGAAGTCGAGAAATACATATTGAATGTTTTCGGCAGCGAAAACGAGCCTCAGACCCAATGGTGGCCTTGAAAGAGGGGCTCTTTGTAAAGTATAAGCAATGCTATTCGGATGTAAGGCGGTCGCAAGCCTCTTAAACTCATTCCATGTGTTTACACGCACCACCCTCGCCTGCTCTTTCAACTTTCGTTCCTCCCTTTTTAACTACTATTTTATGGATTCTGCTTTGAAAGGGGCACAGCAACTTTCCTGAATGATAAACGTCACGTCCATGAGCATATCCTCAGCTTCTTTCCTTAGACTTTCATAGTTTTCACCCTTAGATTTTAGGTCATTAATGAACGACTTGATTTTCTCCTTAAGAGTGAAGGGATCCACACCACCCCCGCGCTTGAGTTCTCTATAATCCTTATGAATCACCTTAAAGCATGCCTTAACCTTCTCATCCATTGAGTTCATGTGGTCGTCTCCTATCGCCTTTAAGACTTTATAGTGACCTTGTAACAAAGCCGTAAGTTAAGCCGAATATTACGCTGAACGCCCACGCCGTGAGTGCGTAGGTTAACACGACTCTCCAGCGCACTATTCTTGAAGTGGCGACCATGTTGGGGATATCGTATGGTTGTCCCATAAGCCAAGACAACATCGCTGCTTTTGACATGCCTAGGTCCATCAGTCCCCTTCCGAGCACGATCTCCACAAGGGTTGGCGTGTAGAGTGGCCCGCCGATAACGGAAGCTAAGAGTATTCCGCCGATGCCAGTTAGATAGGTGGCTACAACCTCTTCTGCCAAGTAAGCCTCAACGTAGCTGACCACAACGAGACCCAGAAAAAAGTAGGGTAGTATCCGCTTCGCCAAGTAGCCACCGAACTTCAAAGCTCCCAAAAGCCTCTCATCCAAAGGCGGCTTAACAATTTTAACGGTAAACTGTAGGTTCGGATTAGTGGGTCGATGCTCTTTTTCAACATCCCTGCCCCAAGGCGTTTTCGAAATAATTAGACCGGCGATGACAGCGGTGATAATGGATGCTACTATACGAACACCAGCCAACTCCCACGACAAGATTTCGCCAGTCAACAAAATGGTTAGTATATTGGCTGCCGGAGCCATCAAAAGAAATGTCATAGCTGGACCAATTCCAGCGCCGGTGTAGAGGATGCCGGCAAATAATGGTACCATAGTGCAGGAGCAGACCGTGAAGAATGGGGCTATTCCAGCGCCTAGAGCGTAGCCCATAGCCTTACTGCTACTCATGTATCTAGTGATCACCTCTTTTGGTATGAACTCGTAGACGAGGCCGGCAGCGACAAAAGCGAAGAGCAGGCAGAGCCAACCGTGGCTCAAGTAGTCTATAATGTAGGTGATCGGTATTTCCCATAGGCTAAGTCCTTGAAAGTGAGCTGGCTTCATGGTGGGCGCCAACGAGTATGCCATAATCCTCGTATAGATGAGGGCTCCGATGATCGCAAACACAAAGGTGAGCAATGCACCCGTACGGAGGATTCGAGTATTGTTCATGTGCTCACCGTATGTTGCTATTTTGCCGCGTCCCTTAGTATGGTCTCGATGTCCTTCTTGTCAGGTACCCAACCCATCGTCTTTACAACTCCGTTCACCGTTAACACTGGGGAGAGGAGCAAGCCATACTTTCTAATGACTTCCCTAGAGATGATGTCCAGCCTCCTTACCTCAACCTCTATTCCCTCAGCCCTAAGCTTTTTGGCCACTGCCTCCACGTTTTCCTTTACTGCAGTGCATCTATAGCAAGGAGGATTGGGACCGAGCACTTCAGCAATTACCTTTTTCATGCAACCACCAATACTTATTGCTCAGAAACTCCTTGATGGAGACTCTTAATGTGTTCGCTTATGAGCTGCCTAAAGTCGTTAAGAGAGGGAAATACACCTTCTAAGACAAGCTGACCATTTATAACAATGAATGGCACTCGAGTGCCTGCCATAAGAAGCTTGCAGACGTGTGGCGAATACATATCGTACCGTCTTCGACTGCTTACTATCTCTCTCATGATCTCGACTTTCTCCTCCTTGAACTCCTCTCTCAGTGTTTTCACTGTCTCATTTCCTTCCATAAGCATTTTTCGTAAGCCCTCAACGGTAGCCACGGAGCTTATTCCCGGACCACAACAACCTTTGAAGGGGTCTCCCTCGTAGATTTCTATTTTAACCTTGGCCTTCTCCACTAGGTTCTCCCACCCAATCTGTTGATGGCGTTAAAAAGCTCCTCTAGAGCCTCCTCGTCCTTTACCCTACATATCAACATTTTTCCATCCTTCCTTGTTTCTACCAAATTGGCCCTCACGAGGAGGTCCACGTGCCTTGACATCGTTGAAATGTCCTTTCTCAGTTTTTCCGCTAAATGGCAGATGCAGTCTTCCCTCTTCATCAATAACCTCAGAGCCTCAATCCTTGTTTTGCTATTTAAGGCTTGAAATAATGTTTGCATAGTTGTGCAATTATGCAACTATCTTTATAAGCATTTTCCCATCTGTGAGTGTGAGCGTAAAGCCAGTTATGAGCCCCCGCTTGCACTCATTCTGCAAACAGGATCTCTTACCATTTATGTCACATCTTTTGATTTCCTATCGAAGGATAGGATGGTTTGTGTATGATGTTTCTCTCATGCTTATATGATTCGGCACAATGTATACAGCAAAAGGTGGTTTCTTTCCCCTCTATAACCTCCCTATATCCTCCCTCATACACTTTGCATCCGCAGTTAGCACAAACTTCTAGGCTGGGCTCGATGGCAGTGTAAACGAGGGCGGAGAAACGCTTGAATAGTCGCTGGCAAAGTTCCTTTCCCTCTTCCGTGAGCTCAAATACTTTCTTCTCTTTTTCTCCCACTGGCTTGATGGTGTGTTTTACAAGTCCCTTTTGTTCAAGTTGTTGAAGAAACGGGTAAACTAAGCTAGGGCTGACTTCTTTCCCTATCCTTTTTTTAAATTTGTTCAGTAGGCTATAGCCATGGCACGGTCCCTCATAGAGCAGGGTAAGTATGTAGAAGCGGGAGAAATCCGAGATGAACTCGTCGATACTCATTGTGTAACATTCCTCTAAATCTCTAAAAGATATATCTTAAAAAGATATATTTATATATTTCTACCAACTATAGTTTAAACTAAACAGAAAAGCAACAAGTGGGGAACTGGAGTATGATCTAGATGCCAAGAGATCCTGTTTGTGGCATGCAAGTAGACGAAAACGCCATCAAAAGAAAGCTTGGAGATAGAGTATACTACTTTTGCAGCGAGACTTGCGCCAGAACATACGAGGCTCCTGAACTAGAGCTGCGAGCTATGAGGCGCAGAGTAGCCCTCGCCCTTCTAGGAGTGGTTTCGGTCGCAGCGCTAAGGGTTGTGGCGATGCTGGGCTTGGTGGTGGCTTTCATGACCATCGAGTTGGTGGGCATCTCAGCATGGGAACTCGCCTTCTTCATAATATCAACTCCCATCGTGTGGATAGCAGGATGGGGTATTCACTATGGGGCGTACAAGTCGCTTAGAGGACGAGTCATTAACATGGACGTACTTATCTCCACCGGCACGTTGGCTGGCTGGGCATACGGAGCTGTTAGCACGTTCTTTCCGGCGATCGCACCTGGGGGGCACGGCTACTTCGAGATAGCGATAGGAATCCTAGCTTTTGTCATGCTCGGTAAGTACATTGAGGAAACGATCAGAAGGAAGTCAGCTGCAGCTATTCGGAAGTTGCTTGAACTACAACCAACGATAGCTAGGGTAGTGAAAGACGGAATCGAGGTGGAGGTCCCCATCGACGAGGTGCAGGTGGGCGACGTGATGATCGTTAAACCTGGCGAGAAGATTCCCACAGACAGCGTGGTGATAGCGGGATACTCGTCGGTTGATGAGAAAATCATCACTGGCGAAAGCATCCCGGTTGAAAAGAACGTTGGAAGCGAGGTCATAGGCGCCACCATAAACAAGACAGGATTACTGAAAATTAAAGCAACAAGGGTAGGAGCTGACACTGCACTAATGCAAATTGTGCACTTGGTGGAGGAAGCACAGGCCTCCAGCGCTCCGGTTCAGAAGTTTGCAGACCGTGTCGTCTCATACTTCGTTCCTGCGGTTTTCACCGTTGCTGCAGTCGCATTTATCTACTGGTTTTTCACAGCTGGTTTTACATCTGCATTTCTTGTGTTGCTTGCTATTTTATTGATTGCCTGCCCCTGTGCTTTAGGCATAGCCACTCCTGCTGCCATCCTTGCGGGAGTTGGCAAGGGGGCTGAGTATGGAATCTTGCTCAGAGGTGGCGAGTACGTTGAAAAGGCTAGGAAGCTACAGACTATAGTTTTTGACAAAACTGGAACTTTAACAAGGGGTGAACCATCAGTTACAGACATCGTAGTGTACGGGCGTTATAAAAAGGGCAAAGTGCTGGAGTTGGCAGCTATTGCAGAGAAGGGTTCTGAACACCCGTTGGCAGAAGCCATAGTGAAAGCGGCAGCCGACGCGGGCTTAAACATCTCCGATGCAGAGACATTTGAGGCGATACCGGGACATGGTGTAAGAGCCACCTACAAAGGTAAGGAAATATTATTTGGAAATCGAAGGCTCATGAGGGACAACAACATCGCCATCGAGCAAATCGAAGACAGCCTTAGGAAACTTGAGGAACAAGGGAAAACCGTTATGATCTTAGCAGTGGATGGAAGAGTCGCCGGGATAATAGCGGCTATGGATACACCGAAAAAAGACGCCGCTGAAGCGATAAATAAGCTTAAGAGTATGGGGTTAGAGGTGGCTATACTCACCGGTGACAACGAGCGGACGGCGAAAGCCATCGCCAAGCAACTGGGCATCGAGGCCGTCATCGCAAACGTGTTACCTTGGGAAAAAGTAAACGTTATCAAAAAGTTGCAGAGCGATGGGAAGGTAGTTGCCATGGTTGGAGATGGTATAAACGACGCTCCAGCCCTTGCCCAAGCCGACATAGGTATAGCCATTGGCAGCGGAACAGACATCGCAAAGGAAACCGGCGGAATCATCTTGATTAAAGATGACCTAAGGGATGTTGCCCGTGGAATTCTTCTAAGTCAAGCGACCATGAGAAAAATTAGACAGAACCTGTTCTGGGCATTCCTATACAACACGATTTCGATTCCAGTTGCTGCAGCTCGCTTATTGAACCCCGTCATAGCTGCCGCGGCAATGGCAGTCAGCTCACTCTTTGTAGTGAGTAACTCGGCATTGCTGAAGAGGTTAAAACTTGAAATATGAAAATAAGGAATGGCGTAGACGAGGAAACAGCTAGGTTTAAGACAGAATACAGGGGCAAGACGTACTATTTCGCGGTGAAATGTGCAAGAAGAGGTTCGAGAAGGACCCGAAGAAGTTCGTTAAGTAAGGTTGAAATGAAGAACTTGTGAAATCAGCAGTCCATCGAAGGTCTTCTTCTGGTGGAAAGCATACCTTAGGATACCAAGCTTAGCACTATTTTTGTTAGGTACCCTGCAATGATGGGTAACGGTACCCCCACTAGGATTCTCACAGCCACAATTCTTGGGCTGAAGAAGGCGAGTTCCAACGGAGCCAAGGAGCCTAACCCAATGGAGGACCATGCAATTATGCAAGTGATGATTAAGCTAAGGTCTGCTCCAGCGGCGTATAGGGAAGCCAGCACCGGCAGAAGGATATAAGGTCCACCCGGCATCACCGCTCCAAGAGCTGTTGCCAGCAATATGCCAAGCAACCCCGACTCCCTACCTAAAGTTCTCGCTATGACCTCTTTCGGCACCACCGCTTGAACCACTGATCCCAACGCTACTCCGGCAACAATCAAGAGAAGAATACTGCCGAAAGTTTTGAGGGAACTCTGTGCCGCTTCACGTCCCTTTACAGGGTCCTTCATTAAGAGAGCGATGAACACGATTGCAGCTAGGATCACTAAAACCTTTTGAATAGGGTTGTAGTTGCCAAATAGTACGTCGTAAAGTTCCTCTAACGTCATTCACGTCACCAAAATAATGAAGCGCTTTAGCCTTAATATCGTTTTCAATCAAACGCTAAACTTTCTCGATGCCTGATTGTACTCTGTGACTAAGAACCATATATGGGATGGTTTTACTTTACAGCTGCAGCAACAACGGCTAGACGGTTTCCAGTTTATACATCACTTTGAGTCCCTTGAGGGTTTCGTGTACTGCGTTGCCGAGCTGGAGGATCTCCTCCAGCGTCGCTTCCCTTCCCCAGTCATACACGTGGTCATAGTGCCCTTTGATTGGTTTAAATCCCATGGCTAAGAGTCTTTCCACCACGGCGGTGGGTTCGGCTCCTTCGCTGCTGAACCAAAGGATTAGATAGGTTTTCATGCGGTTCTCTCCTAAGTTTTCAAAGTTTTCTATTTTGCTGCTAATAAATTTATAGTCGTTGCTCGTGTGCTTTGTGTGGGCGAATAAAATTTTATAACAGCGTTATAGTTATATAACGGTCGTCGCCATAATTATGGGAGGGAATCCAGCATGAGGCTCCTCATGTTACATTCAGACTACTTTAGGTATGAGGCAGTGGAGAAAACCCGCTTCTCCGAGGAGATAAGCAAGGGCGAAAGAATCGGGAACGTGGATGAGCCATTTTAGTGGTTTTTGTCTGCTCCGAGGATGTGGATGAAACGGATCCTTTTCATGTCGCGGAGAAGGCGGTGGGGGCAATAATCGACATCGCTAAGCAAGTGAAAGCTAGCAACATCGTGCTCCACTCCTTCGCCCACTTATCCAACAGTTTGTCATCTCCAGATGTCGCTAAAAAAGCGATAGCCGAAATGCATGGAATCCTCAACTCGATGGGTTACCATGTTGTAAAGACACCTTTTGGCTGGAGGGACACGTTTGAGCTGCGCGTGAAAAGTCATCCTGTCTCCAAGGTTTCCCGCCGAGTCCTCCCTGAATAACAATCTAAAAGTAGAGGATCATAATTTAAGGCATATCGTTCATGCATAAATATGAAAAAATTTAATAATTTGTTAACCTTAACAATTTATTAATGTTAGTGAATGTCTATGTGGATTCCATCATGGCTCGGCGAAACCTACTCCAAGCTTTATACGAAGTTTGAGGGCGAACTTTTCACCTTTCAAGAAGCCAAGGAATTTTTATCCTTTAATGAAAACAAGCTGGCTGTAGCTTTTAGCAAACTCCACTCAAACAGAATCCTATTAATTTTCGAAGCTGCGAGACCTAGGTTATATAGGCTCTTGGATCCGCAAAACTTCGTTGTGTTGGCTTCCGATGCCATACAAAACTTGGACAAAATCCCTCAAGAAAGATACGTGAAGTTGTTGTGCGACGCTTTTCGTTTGACGTCTAAATCGTTCAATCTCTCATCATTTGCGGTTTATGGAACCGTTGCTCGAGGAGTTGCGGGAAAGGACAGCGACGTAGACGTTTTAATCGTGTCCAACGATTTCGTTGGCAGTCTTGGTTTAAGAGCTGAAAGACTGTTTAGGGTTGAGGAACTGCTCGGGAGTGAGTTAGCTTGGTTAAGGAAGAACGGTATTTACACGAGCTTAAGTTTCTATCCTCTACGAGAGGAGGAAGCAGAAAAGATTCCTCTCCTTTTCTTAGATTTAACTGAAGAAGCCGTCATTCTTTGCGACAAAAACCGCTTTTTAGAGCGAATCTTAACCGACTTTAAGGCAAAACTGTTGAAGCTGGGCGCAAAAAGGACCTTTATCAACAAGGAGAACTGGTACTGGGATCTGAAACCAGATTACAAGTTTGGGGAGGAAATCCCGATTTGAGGTTGATTAAGCTGGCTGAGTCCTACATGCGTCAAGCTGAGGCGAGACTGAAGAACGCTGAAGAAGCTCGTGCAGAAAGGAACTATCCTTACACGGTAAGGTTAAGTCAGGAGTGCGTTGAGCTATGCTTAAAAGCCGTTTTGAAGGCGGTGGGCATAGAGTATCCAAAAATTCACGACGTCTCCGATATCTTAGTGGATTTTAAACATCGATTTCCAGAATGGTTTCAAGCAGAGACGGGCTTTCTATCCGAATCCTCCAAAATCCTCGTCAAGAAGAGGGAGCCGAGCCTTTACGGCGGAGAGGAAGCGTTCCTTTCACCAGAAGACATCATCGGTGAAGGAGATGCAGAAGATGCCACAAGCAGAGCTCGGAAAACCTTTGAGTTGTGCAAAAGACTGTTAGAAGAACTTCGAACTCATCTAGGATATTCAACAGGTGGGCGTGACCTTTAGAACCTTTAAACCAAACCTTCTCACTACGCAAGTAGCTCCTCCAAGATTTGTTCCGCTTCTTTTCTCTCTTTTAATCCCTTAAGAATGAGCTTTCCCGTTCTAAAAACACTAACTTCTGCGTCCTTGTATCTACCTTTTACTAAAACTCCTGATAACGTACGTTCGATCTTGCATTTTTCAAGTATTTTTTTCATAGCTTCTTCTCTTTTAGCATACTTTAGGATAACGATGAAGTCTCTTTCCGCTCCACAAGCCTCCTCGATTCTGCTTACATATTCCTCCAGCAATTGGCTCCCCCTCTATCGCCTCCTCTATTTTCCTCCAATTTTCTTCGAGAGGACTCTAGCCAACTCTTCCTCTTCTAAAGCGTGCTTTTCCTCGAACGTTAATTCATCCGATAACCAGCCTGGTTTTTCACTCTTCCTCCTATAATATTCTCTAATTGCTCTTCTGAGCGCGCCTACGGATAAAATTCCGCAGTGAAATTTCACAGATGGTAAGCCGCCAACCTCGTCCGCAATATCTTTCCAAGAAATCTTCCAAGCCTCCTCGATCTTCTTGCCCTTAACCATCTCGGTGGAAATGCTGGCGGTGGCAATGTTGGCTGCACAACCATAGCTCTCGAAGGTGGCTTTCTCTATCACCTCGTCTTTGTTTATCTTTAGGTAGAAGGCGATCATGTCTCCACATGCTGGGCTTCCAGCTACCGCTGAAACCGTGGCGTCTTCCATTCTGCCGAGGTTTTTTGGGTTTCTAAACAGCTCCAGTATCTTAGAACTGTATGGTAACGGAACTCTCGACACTTTACCTAACCTCTCCCTTAGTTGGGCTTATTCCTCTGAGCCTCTCAACTGCCCCTGGAAACACCTTAAGAGCGTATTCGATGTCTTCGTCCGTGTGGTATCTTGTCACTTTCATCAAGACGCTTCCATGTGCCTCCTCGAACTTCCTCCCGATGGCTACTAAAACATGGCTGGGCTGAAGAATCCGTCTAGTGCAGGCGCTTCCGCTTGAAACATAAACACCCTTCAAGCTTAATTCAATCGTTAGAGACTCACCCTCACAGTGTAGGAAGCTGATGTTTACGTTGTCTGGAGCTCTTTTGTCCCCCCTTGGTCCGTTTAAAATGGTTTCAGGTATCTCCCCAAGAATTCTCTTCATCAGCCTATCCCTAAGCCTCTTCATGCATGAAACGTTTCTGTCAAAGTTTTTAAATGCAAGCTCCGACGCTTTTAAGAAGCCCATTATCAGAGGTGTGTTTTCCACTCCAGGCCAAAGCTTCTGCGTTCCAATCTGCCCCTCCAAAAGCCTCTCCACATTCACTCCTTCTCCAACGTAGAGCGCTCCAACACCCCTTGGGCCAAGGATTTTGTAGCTGCTTAGAGTCATTAAGTCAACCCCCAACTCTTTGACGTTTATGGGGATTCTTCCGTATGCATCGGACGCATCCGTGTGGAACAATGCCTCGGGGTTTTCCTCTTTAACTATTTTAACGGCTTCCTTAATCGGCTCAACTGTTCCGATTTCGTGGTTAACTAACATCATACTGACCAGAATGGTTTCTTCGTTAACGATGTTAGCAAGCTTTTCCAAGTCGACGAAACCCTCTCTATCGACTGGGACCTTAACCACTTTAAAGCCATAGTTTTCAAGGATCTTTGACGCAAAATCTATGCTCAAAGGCTCTATTTCTGAAATCACTATCTTGTTGCCTTTCTTTTTGTTTGCCAGTGCTGTGCCGATCAAAGCCAAGTTGTTCGACTCGGTTTCGCTGGGAGCAAAGTTTATCTCCTCAACCGAGGTTGCCCCAATATATTTAGCCACTTGCTCAGAAGCTTTCTGGATCGTTTCATAAGCCATCCACCCAGGTTTATGGGTCACGGTTGGATTGCCGTAAGCCCTCTTGGAGAAGTATGGGATCATCGCCTCAACTATTTCCATCGGTACAAAGCTAGAATTCTCCAAGTCCAGGTAAACTTCCCTTTCAACCCCTTCATGAGCTCTAATTAACTCCTCGACACTTTCAAACACAACAGAAGCCTCCACGCCTCTTCCTTAACACCTCCCCTACCAGCGCTTCAAAACACATCTCAATATTTCTTAATTACATATTCGTTGTTAAACTTATTTATATAACGCTGTTATAATCGTCTCTATTATGTCTTTCCATCCACAGCTTGGTTCGATAGCATTTAGGCGAATACCTCTAAAACCATTCTTGACAGGAAACACTGTTAAATAGTTAAATTTTAAAGTTATAAACTTGTTAAGGATCTTCGTAAAGTATAATTCACTAGGACGAGAATGAATGAGAGAAGTCAATTGAATCAAGAGATTATTGGATGGTGTTCTCTATGCGTACTCTTGATTTTAAGAAAATCGTTGAATCTTTTAGTGTTATAGAACAATTTCTAGGCAAGGGGTGGCTCGAAAAACAACTTGCAATTGTTAATTCTCAAAAACCTTCCGCAAACTCACATATAAATCATAGTTTCTTAGAACGTACACCCCAGTTCCACCCTTTCGCACTGACCTTTAGGAATGCCGTAAGAGCTTTTCAAGAATGTATTTCAAAAAAGTACTTGAAAGTGACTCAAGAGTTGATGGACGTAACAGTTCTTGCCGATTACATAAAATCTTTATCGATAATAGGTATCGTAGACCGCGCTGGAAATCCAGTTAATCTTAACCTAATTAAAAAACTCTCGTCAAGGTTTAAGAATCTTTATGATTTTGAAAAAGTACGGTATGAATTACAAATTTCCTCAGCATATGCAAGACGATATAGGCATATATATTTTGTACAAGAATCGAAGGTGCAAGGTGAAAAAACTCCCGATTTATATCTAAAGTTTAATTCGCAAATTATTCAAATTGAATGTAAGAAAAAAGACAACCTAAGTGAACGTGATCGAAAAAATAACGATATTTGGAAAAAAATAGCTATTCGTTGTCTAGATTATATGGGAAAAAATAAACTAAATTACTTAGTTATTTTTAGATTTGATTCAGATCCAACACCCAACAAAGTTGATGAAGCTTATCAATACTTCATGAAAATAGTACAGGAAAGTAAGACAGACATCTCCGAGATTAAAGCACCGGATTTCAGTGTAGAAATTGAAAAGATCGCTGAGCCCGACGAGTTAATTCCAATTTCTCGATTTAAGACATTCAAACGGAATGAATATTTTGACAATGAGTTCTTTAGCGGTCATTGCAACGAGCCCACTATCTCTCCAACTTCGATCTTTAAAAACCCAAAGTTTGTTTGTTTTAAAAGCAAAGAATATCCAGATAGGATAAAGCTAGTTTTGAGATCGCTAAGAGAGGCTAAGGAACAAATTATTGAGGGAATTCCCAGTCTTATTTATATCGAGATGAACCCTAGCGTAATGCGAGATGAGGATTTTCCAATACTGGAAGAGAAAATTCTAGAGTTATTGGAATCCAAAATCAATGCAGTTATTCTAACCATGCCTCCCGTAATTGGTATCAATGATATTGGTGGAAGCTATTTGCATAAGGCGAAAGTTATCCTAAATCCACGACCCGCATCGCCCTTGCCTACAAATTTCGAAATTATAGGAACCGCCAAAGAAGCACAAAATTAATCACATAAGCCATGCCCCCCAATTGACCCAATAAGTTCACATGACCCTTTTTATAAGCCCGTTATATCTTTAGGGCAAAAATGAGAAGATTGTAAAAAGTTAAGTTTTAAAGGTGATAAGAGACTTTGGATTGAGAGGTTAGGTCAATATGTCTAAGCAAGATCGCATGGGGTCAGTTGCTGCTGAGGTTAGGGCTTGTCGCAAGTGTGAGTTGTGGAGGATGCGCCGAAATCCGGTTCCTGGAGAGGGAAACCTCGACGCTAAGGTGATGTTCATCGGCGAGGCACCCGGCTACTGGGAAGACGTGAAGGGCCGACCCTTCGTTGGTGCGGCAGGTAAACTTCTTGATGAAATGTTGTCAAAAACTGGGCTTTCCCGGGGTGAGGTCTACATCGCTAACATCCTGAAGTGTCGACCTCCAGAAAATCGCGACCCGCTCCCTGTTGAGGTGAAGGCTTGCGCCCCCTTTTTAGATCGGCAAATCGAGGTCATTAAGCCCGGGTTTATTGTGACCCTCGGAAGGCACTCAGCCTCCTACATCCTTTCTAAGGCAGGTTTCGAAGCTGCCAGCATCACCAAAGTTCGTGGGAGGGTTTTTAAGGCTAGTCTTCTTGGTCTTGAGGTTTTTGTAGTTCCCACGTATCATCCAGCAGCCGCGCTGTACAACGTAAAGTACAGAGATGAGCTTGAGAGCGACTTTCAGCTCTTAAAGCTTAAGCTTATGACGCTAACAGTGTAGCCATGTTGATGAAGCCGATATTGACCGTGGTTTTAGTGTACCTGTAGTTTTAGCCTCGTAACATGGTGGAACCTTTAATTAAACGCTCACTATATTAAACATGAGGTTATTCCTTGCTTGTTAGGCCTAGACTCGTGCCTAGAAGCTTGCTTTTGCAGCTTCAGATACAGATAGGGAAGGCGAGAATCCCGAGAATACTTCTCGGTACGTCCCCCTTCCTTGGGGCGGGACAGTTTGGAAGCAGAGCCCACTTTTATTACGCTCACTTTTATGAGAACCCCAAAAACATTGTAAAGATCATTTGTAAGGCGGTTGATCTCGGGGTCATGGGGGTTCAAGTCATCCCCTATCGTCCAGTCCTTGGGGCGCTCAAAGCTGTGGAGATGGAACTCAAGGAGAAGTTGACCGTAGTGGGCACGATAGGTCCAGACGACCCCATAAGCAACATTAACGACCTTCAAGGCTTCAATACAGTTGCCATGCTTTTGCATGGAGAAATCACAGATAGAAGAGACTCGAGAAAAATCTCGGAACTGCTAAACAGGATTCATGCAGCAAACTGCTTAGCTGGTTTGACCACCCACAAGCCTCTTTCTACGTTAAACTGGCTCCTCAAAGCCAGTCTGGACATCGACTTGCTCATGCTCCCCCTCAATCAACTGGGCATGTTCATGGACGCCAGCCCCATGAAGGTGGCGGAGGCTATTAAAAGGCTTGGCAAACCAGTCATTGGAAAGAAGGTCCTAGCAGCTGGCTACCTTCCACCTCAAGACGCGTTGACCTACGTGGCTCAGCTGGGGTGCATCGACATGGTTGCGCTTGGAATCGCCTCTGAACAAGAGGCAAAAGAAACCCTCACCGCCGCTGCCACAGCGTTCTCAGGAAGAGTCAGCGCTTAACTTTGTAATATTTTCTTTAGCGTGCCCAAGGATATACAAACAGCGATTTCACGAACGTTATGAAAAGCAGTCCCATGGAAACTGTGAAAAGGAGGATGGAGAGTTTGTACATCAACTCCTTCCTCCAGAAACCCGCGGTGAAGAGGGCGGCTGAAGTGATCGTGGCCACGAAAAGCAGAACATTAGTGCGGTTTATGTAGAACCAAATAAACTCTTCCACAGTTGGCTCTCCCGGAGGATAATGAGGCACATAGACAAGCGATGGGCCAATCCACATCGATGCGAAAAACATGATGATGGAAATTATAAGAATCCAGATAACACTTCGCCCCTCTTCCAATAGTCACACCCGCTTGATAGTATGTTTCATGTGCATAAAAGGGTTGCACTACGTCAACACGAACGCTATCCTTCGAAAAGTCGGCTTTAATTCCACAGGGTTTATGGCAGTTTGTCAAGGTCAATAAAGGAGCTGATATCATTAAGTTTCCAGCACCAAGGCCGGCGCCGATGAGCATCGTCTTCTCTCTTCCAATTGTTCCAACATAAAAGCGTTTAAGAAATTAAACATTACCTTTTGATATAGGGCTCCGGAATCATTCAGGTGTCGGCATGGCATCCATAAAAATTTTGGAGAGGATGGAGACGGGAACCTTCCTGCGTCGACTAAACCGGTTTATGGTGGAAGTGGAGCTTCGAGGAAACCAGGTTCTCGCGCATCTCCCCAACTCAGGCAGACTCCGTACCGTTCTGGTTCCTCAGACGACTGTTTTTCTGCAGAGTCGACGATACGCTGGGCGCAAGAGCGCCTACGACCTGTTTGCCGTGGATTGTTTAGGCGTTCCAGTGATTGTAGACACTCGTTTCTCCATCCTCGCTACCAAGATGGCTATTGAAGAGAAAGCACTTCCGCTTCTGGAGGACTATCGAGTCGTGGGCGAAAACGTCCAGGTCAACCATGCCCGGCTGGATTTCCTGCTACAACGAGGTCGTCACCGATTTTTTCTTGAGGTGAAATGCGTCACGCAGGTCGTGGACCATGTAGCAATGTTTCCGGACGCGCCCACAACCCGTGGGAGAAAACACCTCCACATCCTTCTGAATCTTGCTCAAAAAGGCTTTGACACTGGAATCCTTTTCTCTGTGCAGCGACCAGACGCAAACGCGATTGCGTCCAATTGGGAAATTGACCCTGCTTTCTCTGAGCTCCTTCATAAAGTTGTTGAGAGGGGCGTTATGGTTTTCACGCAAATGTTGATTTTTCAGCCTCCAGACGCTGTTGAGTTAAGACCTAATGTCCCCGCTCTCCAACTGTGAAGGGCGGCTTCTCCAGCATCTCTAAAGGCTTTACTCCAAACTTTTCTAATGCCACTTTCTCCAACTTTTGTATCTCCCCTTTTCTGAAGCCGATGTAGATGCCATCGTATTTTCTACCAACCCAAGCCCTTGTTGATTTTTCTTTCTCTACAACTTCGTTGAGGGAGGAATTAGCTATCATCAAGCTTGAAACTATCCTCTTTACTCCATCAATTTCCACCATTCTGCTTTCTCTCATTACGATTTCTAAGCCCTTTTCTATCCCCCTTACTTCCAGAAAGTTTCCTCTTCCTCTATGGATAACTTTGCCTAAACCTATTTTCTCCACGTCTAAATGACTCACTCTTGCCCTTGCATACCCCTTCAAGTGAATGTAAACGGAAGCGTCAATTTTTCTTCCTTCCGGCATCAGGAACGTTTGGGCATCCAAGAGAATCTTTCCGTGAAATTCTTCATTCATCAAATCACCTTAAAATGAAATATGCCTATCGATTTCTTCCGTAACAATCAAGTAGCCATTCCAAATTCATAAGAATTATTAACCGCTAGCTTGCCAAGAAAGGCACCTATTTGGATCATATAGATGACCTAGCCTAGGGGTTAAGTGCTGTTCTTAAACTTGGCGAGTTTTTTGATTTCTCGCAAAACTTCTTCGACGCTTTCGTAAGATTTGGAAGGCAAGTCTTTCAGCAACCAGTTCAGTCTTGTCTGTTTGCCTTCCTCTAACTCTACGAGCCTCCAGCCCAGCCGATTTGAAAGCATACTTTTTGTGATTGGATAGCGAGTTTTCTCGATGACTCTTCGCACGGAATCTAAGCCGACTGCTCCTGTGAGGCTGGGAAACGAGCCTTTCTTGATAAAATGCATGAATCGTATTCCATCGTCGAACATGGCTAGGTTGTTAAAGAGCGTGTAAACTTCCTTACCGTTAGCCTCAAATGACCTAACAATTTCGTGCAGACGCTTTAGTTCTTCGTCTGTGTATTGGTAGTAGTAGAGTTCCTTACTCAACCCGTGAAGTCGAAAATAGGCAATATCACTAACATAAACGGGCATGATCTTGAACGGGTCAGTTACGTGAGGCACATCCAATTTCCGTAAAGCCACAGCCAATTTTTCACGTATGCTTGGCTCATCCCAAGACGGTCCACGAGTCTCCCAAACCACAACTAAGTCCCCACAATGAATTTTCTGGAAAAACTTCTCCACCTCACCAAGTTTGTCTGGTCGGAAGGACGCTGGTGTTTGAATTAAAAGTATACATGTCTTTAATACTTGACAAATTTCCTTCATCTGCCCAAAGGCTTTGAAACTTAGCTCTGTCTCAAACTTAAACTTATGGCTAATGTCTTGATGCGCCTTCACTGTGAATTCGAAATCCTCCGGAGCCTTTTCCCTCCAACCCACCACCGTCGACATCCTCGGGTATTGATAAAACGTGTTGTTCAACTCCACGAGGCGAAAACTCTCATAGTACTTCTTCATGGAGGTTGGGTATCCGCAGCATCCCACCTTAATCATTCTCACCCCTCTGTTTCATTATGCGCTTTCCTTCGGTGGTGGGCGAATCGGTATGCCAAGTTTCCTTCGAAGCATGATGCGGTACAGTCGTCTCAGCGATTTTATTAAGTGCTCAACATTAGGTGCCTTTGAATGGATTAAGGGTATTCTGTCGCACTCCGCCAGTCTAATAGCCAGTTCGTCGGGAGGAGCACCGTGGAAAACCACGATTCGAGGCTTTAACGGGCTGATTCGCACAGCCAACATGGGAGACCTCCCCTGAGTTACGTTTATGAACAGGAGGGCTCTCTCCGTCGTTGTTCCAAAGATCTGGAAAAACTCCCATCCTGAAAGGGTCTCCAGCGCTTTCGTGCCGTCGATGACAGTGTAGCCGCAAATTTCCCTTCCCGTTTCCTCGGAGCAAGCTACAACTTCACCCGAAATTGCCTTGCAAAAATGTTCTACTATGACTGGAAGAGGAAACTCACGCATGTCCAAGATGGCAGTGCTCGGCGAGCTGGTTAAGCGTGCCAGCTCTCGAACGAAGCGTCCTCCCCTCTCCTCGTCAATCACGAGCAGAGCCCAAACAAACCTCCTCACAAAGCGGGTGCCGGGGCTCTTCCTTCTCCCACTTTCATAGTCGCTGATTACAGAGGGGGAGAGAACCATTTTTTCAGAAAGTCTCATCTGAGATACGGCGAACAACTCACGCCACTTCCTCATCGTCGCGCCGGGCTTGCTCGAAAGGATGATCTCACCAGCGATTCTCCTCGCCAAAACCTCCCGCACACTCGGAGACACTGACAATCAGACACCCCCCACTAAAAGCCTCGATTTCCTACTTAAGAAGGTTGAGTATAAAAGCTAACCTCTTTTCAACATTATCGTACAGAGAAGCATTGAGACATTTCATAATAGCGACACAGCTTTTTTAAAACGCACTTACCACAGACACGGACCCAGTATCGTGACTCTTCAATCTTCGTCCGGGATGATGTGGAACCGATAAGCATTTTTTAATCAAACAAAAATAATTATTGAGGTGTAGCCTTGTCGTTTCAACTGGAAATGGATCGCTCCGTAAAGAGGTCGGGCTCAAACGTAGTTTTAGCCCTAGACCTGCCCCTTGATCAGCCTCGTCGTCTTTTGTCTCGAAGCACTGAGGTGTTAGAAAGAGTTCACCCATACGTTTGTGCGGTGAAGATCAATCGTCAGCTGGTTCTTCCGCTCGGCTTGTTTAACGGGGTGCAAGAGATATTGAACTTAGCTCATGATAGAGAGTTCCCCGTCATCATGGACTGCAAAATCAATGACGTGGGGCACACCAACCGTGGAATTGCAGAATGCTACTTTAAGGCTGGGTTTGACGCCATAACCGCTAGTCCCTTCGTGGGGTGGGATGAGGGGCTTCAGCCAGTTTTTGAAGTGGCCCAGCAAATGCGCCGAGGGGTTCTTCTTCTCGTTTTTATGAGCCACAAGGGCGCTTGGGAGGGATACGGCCAAACGATACATGACCTCGAAACGGGAAAGAAGGTTCCGCAATACGTGGTTTTTGCAGAAAAAGCCCTTTCATGGAACGCCGACGGAGCAATAGTGGGCGCCACCTATCCAGAGAAGATCAGAGAGGTGCATACCATCTTAGGAAAGCGTGTTCCCATATATTCCCCTGGTGTGGGAGTTCAAGGTGGAGACGTCGAGTCGGCCATCACGGCTGGAGCACGTTATCTTATCGTGGGAAGAACCATAACCCTTGCCGAGAACCCCGCTGAAGCTGCGAAGCTCGTTCGAGACGCTGCCAAGCAGTGCTTAAGGGAATAGTGCGGTCGCCTCGGTTGTCCGTCCGTTGGTCATCCTGGTGTTCCCTAGCAACGGGCTTCTTCACAGGCAGACCGCAAAATAAAATGGGTGAGTTCGAGGTTAAAAGGATTCTACTCTTCTCGCCTGCCCCACAGCTCTCTTTTTAGCAAGTCTCGAACTGCCGACCGAATGGCTGCGCTTCGACTCGGATACATGCTTGCCCTCACAAGTTCATCTAGCCCCTCTAAATAAGCTTCGGGAAGAAGAACCGTTACAAGTTTCATCAGCATTTCACCTTACACTAACATGTTATATACATATTATGTTGATATAGCGTATAGAATTTTCTATCAAATCAAACCCCTTTTAATTGATTGCAGATCTCTGATTACCCCTTGAAAAGTGTTATACACATCTTCGATGTGCAGGGCGGATTGTTTCATTTTAGTATGGATGATCCCCACGGACAACAGCATGGCGCCTAGAGTTTCGCTTACTGGAGTGGGTTCCGGAAAAGCTATGAGGGCTAAGCCAGGCTTGATAAGCCTTGACTTATCGTCCCTTCTCCATAAATGCTCCACAAAGCGCAGTTGTTTAGCAACTCCACTCATAGCATCCACCGTCTCCTCATAACTTAACCCTAACTCACGCAACACATCAACCAAGTTCTTCAATTCTCCCGTTTTCATGGCAAACTCCCAGAGATTTACAGGGTGTCATCCTATTTCATTGTAAATGCTTACAGCACAAAAAGTTTAATGCCTCAAAGAGATGAACAATAGAGTTCTCTTCAACGTTAAGGAGAGGAAATCTTTTAAGAAATTTAACAAAAAATCCTTTGATGTTCATGATTTTTGAAAGAAAGATGGAAAAAAGGTTTTAAGCGGCGTTTGAAGGAGTTCGTAGATTAACTATTTTATAGGGTGATCGATCATAAATTATGGTTAGTCAAGGTTGGTGCGTGGGTGTCGGAGAAGTATGCGTATATCCTTCTAACGAATGAAAAATGGTGGAATCGACGCCTTGACCAAAACAAGGCTGGAAAAACACTACAAGCCTTTGTTCGCAGAGGAACGGTCGGGCCTAAAAATGCAGAGTTGATTCTCTTCTACGTAACGTATCCCTCTAAAGAAATTCGTGGCTACGGCGAGTTTTTTGAACGAACCACCGGAACCACCGAAGAACTTTGGAACGCTTATGGTCACGAAACCGTTTTCCAATCTTATGAAGAATACATGGAGTTCATGCAGGGAAAAACAAAAGCCACATTCATCCGATTCAAAAACCTGCATAAACTTTCCTCACCCATACCCGCCAGCGTCATTTCTCAAATTACGGGAATAGGCAGAATGCCTCGAAGCGGCAAATACCTAAACAAAGAAACAACGCGTGAACTAATTTGAAACGACTTGATAGCGGAGTTGGGCGAATTTGAAAGAGTTTAATCTTAAAGAGTTTGTTAACAAGCAGGTGGAGAAAATCAAGGAAATAGTGGGGAGCGAGCGAGCCCTGATCGCGGTTTCAGGTGGTGTCGACAGCACCACTTGCGCGGTGCTCGCCCATCGTGCCATGAGGGAAAACCTTCTGTGCGTGATGCTGGACGACGCCTTTATGCGGGAGGGAGAGCCTGAAAGGGTGTCTCAGGTCTTGTCTCAGTCTCCCTTAAACCTGCCGGTGAGGATAGTGAACGTTAAAGAACGTTTTCTAAGCGAGTTGAGAGGGTTACGTGATGCGGAAGAGAAACGTAAAGCCTTTCGAGAGACCTTCTATAAAACCTTGAGTGAGACTGCTGAAAAAGAGGGCTGTCGATTCCTTGTTCAAGGAACTATCTATGCAGACGTCGTTGAAACCACGGGAGGCATAAAAACTCAGCATAATGTCCTCTCACAAATAGGGATCAACTCCATCAAACGTTACGGATTCCTAGTTATCGAGCCTCTCGCGACTCTTTATAAGGGGCAGGTTAGGGAGGTGGCTAGATACCTAGGGATTCCGTCAGAAATATCTGAACGTCAACCATTCCCTGGGCCGGGGCTCTCTGTGCGAGTTGTTGGGGAAATCAAGACTGACAAACTGGAGGCGCTCAAAAAAGCCACCACAATCACTGAGGAAACTGTTGCTCAGCATCGCCCCGACCAGTACTTTGCAACAATCTTGGATAACATCGATAAGCGCCAACACCCACGATGCAAGCCCATACAAGAAACAGTATCTCGACTCCTCAACGTTCCGTCAAAACATATCCTTGTGAGGGTCTTCCAAGATAGAGCGACTGGCCTAAAGGGTGGTGAGCGGTGCTACGGAGAGGTAGCCGCCGTCAAAGTCCAAGCCGCAAACGGAAGCATCCTTCAACCATCCGTTAATGTCCTAGTCGAACTCCAGTCTAAAATCGTCGTGGAAAATCCATCTGTAACTCGAGTCTTGTACACCATTCATGAGACTCCTCAAAAACAACCGTATGTGGTTGCTGTGCGAGCAGTTCAAACGCAGGATTTCTTAACCGCTCGCGTGGCTAAACTTCCTTGGACAACCCTAACTGAAACAGCACAAAAAATTCTTGCGGCTTGCCCGAACGTTTCAAGCGTCTACTATGATGTGACACCGAAGCCCCCGGCAACCATCGAGATGGAATAAGTGCATGTTTCTCGAGAAATGTATAAAGCCTTCCACCGAAACTAATACGGGTGGAGTGGCGGTATGATGAGGGTGAGGGTTCAAAGAATCGAGTCTATACGGGATCCGGAGGGAAACCTAGGTAAGCGCATCGAGTTGATCGAAGAGAGAGTAATTCCAAGGTTTGCGGTCAAGCCCCCAACAGAAGAAGCGAGACTAGTCCAAGACGTGCTTCAAGCACTGCAGCATCAGTTGCCCATGTTTACTACGCAAACCCAGTTTGCTCTCCCAAAAATCATTCTGTTCTTGACGGAGCAAGAGTACGAAGAGCTCGGAATTGAATTTGACGTGAATCAAACCTATGAGCTTGAGCTGTCCAATCAGTCTATCAAGTTCAAGAAAGCGCCTTAACAGCGTCTATCTTCCCTATGTAGGGACCCAAATTGGCTTGTAGGCTTAGAGGTCCCAAAACGTGTGTCAAACAATAAAATATCCACCTTTCGATGATAAGTCGCATGTTTCCTACTTCAGCTCGAAGTCGATTAGCAAGTTTCTTAGGCGGTGTGGCTTCTCGAAGGTGAAAACCATGCATTCATGGACCTTACTATGGCGAGTGAGTCTTCATATCCCCAGCCAGTGGGGTTGACACTACTCGCCTTCGCATATCGTTAAAGTTATGGAGGAAGGTTTGTTGAAGGTTAGAGCCCACGTCTTCGTGAGTGGAATGGTTCAGGGCGTCTTCTTCCGGTCAGAGGCTCAATATGAAGCGAATAGACGAAAGGTTACTGGATGGGTACGAAACTTGCGGGATGGTAGGGTGGAGGCAGTTTTTGAGGGAGAGAAGGATAACGTGGAGAAGTTAATCGAGTTCTGTAGGGAGGGACCTCCCGGAGCTAGGGTAACAAAAGTCGAGGTTTGGTGGGAGGAATATACTGGAGAATTCAATAATTTTCGGATACGTTATTGATGTTAAGAAACTTAGATTCCTTACTTATTTCTATCATGAATAAATTGAATGGAAGTTTCTGATTAAGCAGGAACGATCAGCAATTTGGCATCTACACCTTTAATATCTATCTTGACGTAATTGGGGTCGAAGAAAAATAAGTCACAGAATTAACACAGGAGCATAAACATTTTACATGGTATATTACGTGCTTTTGGACAGCTTGAACCATGTTGCTGTGGCTATAATGAACACTATAGATCCTGCAATTATTAACCAAAAGAACAGATAGCCGAAGTTAAACAAATTAATCCATTGGGTCACGTTTTTACCTCCGTTGTTGCTCAATTTCTTCAGAGTGTTAATTGAACATAATGCTTATAGGCAATATTCCTATTTCTGATATATTACGAAACAAGAGTCTAAGACGGTGTTCAAACAACTAATCAAACGCAGTATTCATTTTCTAAATCGAATTCAGACTGAAATAGAAACTTTATACATAATTAATGACTAGAAAATTTTTCTATCGTGTGAAAAGCCCGAAACTGTTGAGGAGGATGACGTGGTTCGGTAGATAGCGGTTCTTGGCATGTTTAAGCTTGCTTTGACTCTCTTTGGTGGCAGGACTCCCAACAGCGGGAAACTCCATATTTCTCTAAGTCGCCGTCACCCAGATTATGCTATTTGTCTACTCCTAGACTAGCGTGTAATCGAGACTTCATAAACGTTTATTTTGAAGGAAAGCATGAAAGTCAAGTCTAACACGAGTGGAGATGCGCATGCCCACCATCTTATTGATCAACGACGATGGAATACGGTCCATTGGGCTAGTCGCGATGAAGAAGCGTTTGGAGAGGCTGGGGGAGGTGGTCGTTGTCGCCCCGAGGGATGAGCGAAGTGGCATCGGGAAAGCCATCACCGCCTACAACTGCATAAACGTCGTGGAGACGCAGCTCAGCGACGGCTCAAAAGCATACGCGATCACGGGCACACCCGCAGATGCCTTCCTTCTGGCAGTGAACAAGATTCTGAAACAACCACCGGACCTGCTTGTGGCCGGGATAAACCTCGGTCCCAACCTCGGAGTAGACGACCTACTGAACTCTGGCACGCTTGGCGCCGCGTTAGAAGCGGCCATCCACCGAGTCCCGGCCATAGCCGTTTCTTACTGCATACGAGAGATGACCGAAAAACGAGCAGAGAAGGCAGAGGTTACGTTGGAGAAGCTGGAGCTAACCGCCACCCTCGCTCAAAAAACTGCTCAGTATGTGCTGGAAAGAGGGATGCCTACGGACGTAGACATCATTTCAATAAACGTACCGGAAAGGGCTGATCCAAAGAGGGTGAAGGTCACCAGCTTGTCGTATAAGGGATACAGTGACATCTACACGAAACAAAAAGACGGATATCGGATCGCAGGCTGGGCCTTATCCAGCTACCCCGACGATAGGCCGGGAACAGACATCCATGCCGTTAAGGAGGAGGGGTGCATCTCCATCACGCCCATCAAGATAGAGTTGCTGCACAACAAGGAGGGGTTGGAAAATCTATTGAAGACCCTTCACCGCCTAGCAGCACCACTTCCTTAACAGTTATACCATGGAATAGATTTTAATCGAGAAAACGAAGAACAACCAAAAAAGAGATAAGACAGCACTAATTAGTCCATAAAGCAAATTATAAGACTACCAAGATAGACATAAACGGGAGGTGTTCTGTTTGCCCGTTATGAAGGGTTATGAGGCTGAGGAGAACGCCCTGCTCCTTGCAGCCAAACTGATGGCTGCCAGTGCGAGAACCGCACCAAAGGGGCGGGGAGTAGACCGTGTCGTAACGGCGATAGTAACTGGCGAGGAAAAGGAGCGTATTGCTGAGGCGATGGAGAAGAAGATGGAACAAAAGAAGAACCCCATACCAGCATTCAAACGAAATGCAGAAGATGTGAGGAGGTCGCCGGTGGTCCTCCTAGTTGGCGTTAAGGGAACCGTACCGAAGAAACCGGAAGACCCGCTTGACTGCGGCGCTTGTGGTTACGCTAGTTGCGCAGAGTTTATAGAGGCGAAAAAGAAGATGGGGGAGGACTTTACAGGCCCGATCTGCATCTTTGAGGCCATGGATCTGGGGATAGCCCTCGGGTCTGCGGTGAAGCTTGCCAGCGAATTAAACATCGACAACAGGATGATGTATACGGTCGGAGCCGCAGCCAAGGCGCTGGAGCTGCTGGACGCAGACGTGATCATAGGTATTCCGCTTTCCGTCTCCGGCAAGAGTATCTACTTCGATAAATATGTACATAAGTGAACGAAACAGCTTTCTGCATACAAAGCGCGTGTTCTAAGCTTTCCTCTATTTTATCTTATTTCCTTTGGAACTCGAAAATGTGACTCCTTTCCTGCGCTGATGTATTCTCCGCCTGCACTCCGGACGACAGATGCGATCTTCGCAAAGTTCTCTGACCCTAGGTATTGGCGTGGTCGTATGAGGATGTACTTCTGCGTTTCTTCGAAGGTTAGCATTTCCTCCAAGTCCTTGGGAAACAGCGTTCGGATGTCTTCAATTGTTCGCATCCTCTCAGTAGGCACAGCGGCTGGTGCGACAGCTGCCTTTAGTGCCTTCGAAAGCTCCGCAAGGTCTGTAGAGATCATGTTTAAGACGTTGAGGAGCTGGTCGATCCGTTGTAGCAGCTCTTCTAGGCTTGGCTTCTTTTCACTCATACCCTCAACCTCCCTACATAGCTATTTTGTATGTTCCTCATTTGTTTTTCCCACTGCGTATCGCAACGTAAAAGAGTCTCTTTAAACAAATAAAGGGATGGTCAGGTTTAGAGGTTCGAGAGAGTTGGAAGTTGACGGTAGTCAAAAGAGTGGCAGCGGAACGATTCTACGCTTATCCATTGCCTTGGCTGGTATCCTCGGCGAGCCACTGCACATCTACAACATTCGTCAAAGGCGTAGCGAGCCTGGTTTGCGTCCTCAGCACCTCGAGGCAGTGCTCACAGCTGCGAAGCTCTGCAGCGCAGAGATTAAGGGGGCCACGCTGGGTTCTCGTGAGCTTTGGTTCCAGCCCAGCGAGATCACGGGCGGCGAGGTACACGCTGAGATTGGCACTGCGGGCAGCATCCCCATGCTTTTGTTGACCATTCTTCCCCTCTGTGCCTTTGCTAAGCGCCCTGTTCGCGTCCACATAGTTAGGGGTGGCACCGACGTTCGTAATGCACCCACCGTCAACTATCTAAGGTATGTGCTTCTTCCTACGCTTGAACGGGTGGGTTTGAGAGCCTCACTAACTGTCCAGAAGTATGGGTATTATCCGAAGGGTATGGGTGAGGTCTTCGTGGAGGTTCAGCCTTGCGAGAGGCTCAGCCCATTGCGTCTCGAGGAACTTGGAAGCGTAGAGGAGTTGGGGGGCGTCTCCGTGTGCACCTTTTTGGCGGATCGTAGGGTGGCGGAGCGTCAAGCCAAGGCAGCCAAGGAGTATCTTATGGCTCGTGGTTACGAGGTGAAAATTGAGGTGGTTAATGATGTGTCGAACCCTCTTCAGAAGGGCAGCTCCCTCGTGTTGTGGGCAAGAAGCGACACGGGCGCTCTGCTGGGAGGGGACGCCATCGGTGAGCTTCGTAAGCCCAGCGAGGTGGTGGGTAAGGAGGCGGCTGAAAACCTCGTTAGGGAATTGGAGTCTCGGGCTACAGTGGACGTGCACCTCGCCGACATGCTGGTGCCCTATGCGGCTCTAGCTGATGGCAACTCAGCTTATCTGACTCGAGCTATAACGGAGCATTTGGACACGAACGTTTGGTTGGCTCAAGAGATTCTGGGCGTGAAGTTTCAAGTTACGAGGGTGGGAAACCTCTACCGAGTGGAAAAAGTGGGATAGGCGATGTCTCATAAAAGGAAGAAAGAGAAACGCAAAGTCGTTGGCATAGAAGCCATCGTTGAGCCAGGCGTTGGAGCAATTTATGTTAGAGGCGCATGGATGAAAAAGCTGGATGATCTGGGTAAACGAAAAAGAAAGCAAATCAAGAAAAGTAGAGTCAAACCGAAATAGCAAAATGTATTGAATGTGAACGCTTAATGAAAGTACATTGTTGGATATCCTAAAGAAGGGTTAACTCTCAAAAATCTTATAGGCTTAGAAATCATAGAATATTTCGACGAATTTTAAAGGAGGTGAGTTGAGTGGCTAGATTTTTGGCGATATGGCGTAGTAATCCAGTAGCACCGTGGCCCAGAGATCCTGTAGAATATTCAAAGCTCTTAGAGATGATGTGGGCGGTTATAGACGACGCCATCAAGAAGGGCACAGTGAAGGAGTACGGCACCTTTCTGGAGGGAACGTCAGGATACGCAATCGGTGAAGGAGAAGCCACAGATGTCTTCAAAAGCGTAAACATGTTCTTGCCCTACATTCACTTTGAGGTACATGAGATAATACCATACGAGAAGGAAAAGGAAATCATAAGAGCACTTTTGAAAAGTCTAATTGCAGCAGCAAAGAAGTAGCCTATACACAAATGTTAACAGCTATTTTGTTGCTGAAACATCCTCTTTTTATACACTCTTCTTCAGTTATTTGAAGGATGGAGATGTAAGGTTAAAACATAATTTATGACAAATACTGGGGGTTTTAAGAACAGTCATCGAAACCAATTCTTTGATAACCAAGAACGGTAATCTGCTTATTTTGGGCTTATTTTCTCCACCAAAAAATAAAAAAGGAGATTATAGTAGCTTATGTTTGCCTTTGGATATCACTTATAAAGTTATGGTGGATAGCCGAGTTCTTCAAATGTAAAGAGTAACTCGATCTTCGCCAACGGAATTTTTGGATGGGGACCATACTTTTTAATGTATGTTCTGAAGACTTCCAATCCCTTTTCAAAACTTACTGCTTCGAGAAGCGCTACAGCACTCCATTCGCTTGATGGTGCGAACACTCCCTTAAGGTCGATGCCCTTTATTCCTTCGATTATGCTTTTCCATCGACCACCGAGTTCCTTAAACTCTTCAGGTGTCCCAGCCCAATTGAAGTAATACAGTATTAACAAGGACTTTCACCTTCTTTCACTTTATCCACAAGAACAGTTATTGTCGATGGCATATAAAATTTTGCAAGAATAGATTAACATGGTAAAACATATCGAATGTATTCCAAGGAAAATTATTTAACTTCTATATCACAAATGGGATACCGTCGAAAATTGGAGGTGAGAGCGTGCCGACCTTCTCCGTGAATATGAGGCATAGTGTTGAATCGTGTCCTCTGTTCAATCCTGACATGAAGAAGAGGTTCAAGGAGGTTATTGGCAAGAGAGAGGAAGCTGCTAAAAAGCATGGAATTGAGGTCTTGAGCGCATGGACCTCTGTACTGGAGCACCTAATCTTTTACATAGTTGAGGCGCCGTCTCAACTAGCCGTGGAGGACTACTTCAAGGAAATAGGCTTCGCCTTCTGGAACGACGTTGAAATCCGACAAGTCAAACTCGTCGAAGACGTATTGAGAAGCATTGAAAAATCCTGAAACGATCTGAAAACATCTCCTTTCCCTGTTCGTTCCAAAGTCAATTACACAATCATAGTCTGGGTTAGCTGCAACCAATCGAAAACCTATATATTCAATCCTTTAGAATCATGAACTATATCTATCAGGTTCCGTGTTAGCCACAATTTACTCTATCATCCTAAAAGCTAAACCATTTATAGATAGACTCGACATCCTATATCTCAAAGTCAAAGGTGCAGGATAGCCCACTTGGAGAATTTTAAAGTCAGAATCAGAGGCATTTATTCCACCGCACTAACAAAACTACTCCTAGAGTATAATGAAGTATGTGGCACTAAGCTTCTTCTCGACCACGGCTTCGACATCGTTCAGCCTTCAGTCGCCATACAGGAACGATTCGGGCTGGAGGAGCGTGAAGAGTCACCTGACCTTGACGTGGATGATCGCCATGATCTGCAAGGAGTTCAAGCCTTGGGAAAGGCGGACTCTATCAACACCTTCAAGTCCATTCTTCAGTCGTGCCTCGACGATGTCATCGTCCGAAAGTGGGCGGTCACAGTCGACGGAACCTACAAAGGACTAGTAAAGGGACTGGACCCCATAACCCACACCATTTTAGTGGACATCGGACCAGCGGTAGGCAGAGTGGCTGAAGAAGAGGTTCCCGACCCCAACGTGAGGCAACTGATCGTTCAGGTGGATAGGAGGAGGATAGGGGCTCGGGAACCCGCCTTAACCACGGGAATCAAGATACCCGGCAAGTACGCCATCCTGATACCGGGTCGTCAAGTGAAGGTCAGCCGAAGGATTCGAGACTGGGAGATCCGGTCTCGACTACATCAGCTGGGGGAGGAACTGGCTCCTGCCAACTGGGGCATTCTTTGGCGCACTGCATCGGCGGACCAGCCGCCCGACATATTAAAAGAAGAAATAGCTCACCTTATGAAAGAAGCTGAAGCAATCATAGAGAGAGCTGAACGGTTGGAGGCTCCGGCCATGTTGTGGGAGGGAAACCACTTTATGGACGTAGAGTTTCCCGCCCTATCGAAGAGGAGGCTGGACGAAATTCGTGGGTTAGCGGCTCCCACGTTGAGTGGGCATCATTACTACAAGGCTTGCGGAGACCGAGTTTCCTCAGCCCTCGAAATGGCGGAAAAACTATTGGAGAAGGGCTACCCTAACAAGGAAGTAGAAGACCTTTTTAAAGAAACCATTGAGGTGGAGTATCCCACCGAGGGTTCTTGGATAGAAGTTGAGCACGCGAAGCTGAATGGAAGAGTTTTCCACCTAGGAAAGGCTTTGGTGGAATCCTACGACCAAGACCAGTCACTGATTCGATTTTCCCGAGTTATTAGGGGAGAAGGAACCTACGACGGTCTTGGAGCCCGTAAGGAGCCGGGAGACCAAGCCGTCACCGAGGCGAAGATAGGCGAGTGGCACTTCAAAACCCAGTACTACTCCAAGGACGGCCGACACAAAGGAACGTACATCAACCTCAACACGCCCATAGAACTCTACCCGTTCGGGATTCGCTACGTAGACTTAGAAGTGGACGTCTGCGTCTGGCCCGACGGCACAGTCAAAACGCTGGACGAGGAGAAACTAGAAAAGGCAGCGGCAGAAGAACTAATCACCGAAAAACTTGTCCAAACAGTTAGAGAGAAGCTGCAAGAAATCGTGAAAAATCTTTCTACGATCTTTTAACGATGGCGCTGCTGTCAAGGTACACTTTCAGCAACTCGTTTACACCTCATCTCCCTCACCAGCGGCTCTGACGGCGGTCCCTTTAAGATGGATCTGTCTTGCCCCACCTTCCTCAAGTTCACCACCATAGCTCTAAACTTCTAAACCTCTAAAAATAGTTTCCCTAACCCTTTTCCTATTAGACCACAACACTTGACTTTGCGCACCCAAACAGACTCCAAAACAAGCTCCCTCCCAAAATCAGAACAAAAACAAACTCCATTCGCTCAGCTTGGTGGTGGTGAATAAAATTCTAGTCAACGCACCACCAACAAAATTATTTTCTAAACACCAAAAATATCCCGCTGTCTAGGCCTGTCTAGGACTGTCTAGTCCCCCCCTCCCCCCGGTATAGACTAGTCAAAATTTATTTGCTTGCTCACCATCTTACTGTAATCGTCCCAAACCCAAAACCAAAGAGAAAACAAAAATGAGAAAAAACAAAGAAAACCAACCAAAACCAACCACACGAATCGACCTACACATCCACACCAAGTTCTCCGGAGACGCCACCATCACCCCAAAACTCATAGTGGACCAACTATACGCCCACCCAATCATCAAAGGAGTCGCCATCACTGACCACGACACCCTCCAAGGATACCAACAAGCCCAAAAACTAGCTACGATATACGAAGACATCCTCCTCATCCCCGGAATCGAAGTCACCACCCAACAAGGCCACATTACCATACTAGGAGTTGAAGAAAAACCACCACACCCATCAACCATCGAGGACATCGTGGACTTTGCGAAAAAGAGGGCAGGAATCATCGTCATACCCCACCCATACCGAGAACTCGGCATTGGCGACACAGCAAAGAACATACAAGCAGACGCCATAGAAGTCCTAAACCCCCGCTCCACACACAAGGAAAACATGATGGCGGAAGAACTAGCGAAGGAAAAAAACCTCCCAGGAGTTAGTGGAAGCGATGCCCATCAATCACGACAAATGTGGACCACATACACAGAAGTGAACACGGAACTAAACATCGACGAAGTTCTAAACGCGATAAAAAGGGGGCTAGTGAAGGTAAAGCGATATCAGCAAGACTATGATTTAAATGCGAAAAAGCGCCAATTCTAAGTACGCATATGAGCCCTATCAAACAACGGATGGTGAACAAAATCTGTTAAAAATACGATTCCTTGGAGGCACCAGGGAAATCGGAAGAATGTCTATAACGCTCAAAACCGAGAAAGCTCAGCTATTACTAGACTATGGCGTCATGGTTAATCATGAACCCGGTTTTCCCATGCACATCCCGCCTAAAGAGGTGGACGCGATAATTCTGACCCACAGCCACCTCGACCACACAGGCGCAATTCCGATCTTCCACATTCAAGAGAAAATTCCCGTGTATGGAACAAGGCTGTCCTTCGAATTAACCCACCTACTGATCTCGGATTTTATCCATCTGTCAGGTTATTATCTTCCCTATGAATACATCGATTTGCAATCTACTATGAGAAACTGCGTTCATCTCGATTATAAGAAAAAACAAACAGTAGAAGATGTTTGTTTCCAGCTTTTAGATGCAGGACATCTACCTGGAAGCGCACAAGTTCTGGTGGAGGCGAACGGAAAGAGGCTACTCTATACCAGCGACTACAACACCATAGACACTCGCCTTCTTCATGGCGCGGATACAGAATATGGAAAGCTTGATGCGTTAATCATCGAGAGCACCTACGCGGACGAAGATCACCCTGAAAGAACCACTCTAGAAAAAGAATTTGTGGAACGCGTCAACGAGGTGGTGGAGAACGGAGGAACCGTTCTAATCCCCGCTTTCAGTGTAGGACGCTCGCAGGAAGTCGCCTGCATACTTGTCGCCTACCATTTCGAGCATCCCATCACAGTAGACGGTATGGCTCGTGAAGCGAATCGAATACTAATGAATCATATAACGTACTTGCGAGACTCTCGGTTGTTCATGGATGCTATCCATTCCTTAACTTGGGTTGAGGGGTGGAAGGATCGAAGAACGGCAGTTCAGAAGCCAGGTGTGATTATATCTCCTGCAGGGATGTTAAAAGGTGGTCCAGCTGCCTTCTACATACAAAAGTTGGGTAAAAAACGGCAGAGTGCTGTTTTTCTGGTGAGCTATCAGATTCCGGGAACGCCTGGTCGGGAACTGCTTGAAAAGGGAAGATGCGTGATTGACGGAAAGATGCGTAAGATACAGGGGAGAATTGAGCACTTTGATTTTTCTTCTCATTGTGGGGCCAACCAGCTTCAAGACACGGTAAAAAGGGTGGAAGGAAACCCGGTAGTGTATGTGATACACGGCGCTGACGGAAACTGTGAAAGGTTCGCGCGGCGGATAAGAGAAGAGACTGGGCTTGAGGCGGTAGCTCCGAGGGCGGGAGATGCCTACACGGTTTGAGGGAGAGAAGTGAAAATCGCGATTTTACGCGTTGGGTCGGTGGATTGGGAGGTTGTGGAGAGGGTTAAAAGTGGTTTGTGTAGGGTTTTTCCTGGAACGGACTGTGTGATCCTTGATGACGTGATGTTGGTTCCTCCAGATGCCTATAACGTCATTAGGCGCCAGTACCATTCTAGCAGTCTTTTGGTGAAGATTCGGGAGTATGTGAAAAAATCTGGGGTGGATCGTGTTTTGGGGGTAACTGATGTGGATCTTTATGTGCCGCGTTTAAACTTTGTTTTCGGGGAGGCTGAGTATCTAGGTGGAGCCGCTATTATATCGTTGTTTAGGCTTAGGCCGGAGTTTTACGGTCGACCGGTGAGTAGGGAGCTTTTTGTGGAGCGTTCGGTGAAGGAGGCGGTTCATGAGGTGGGGCATATGTTGGGGTTGGAGCATTGTCGTGATTCGTCGTGTGTGATGTTTTTCTCTAATTCGATTTTTGATACGGATCGAAAGAGTGTTGGTTTTTGTGAGAGGTGTTCTTCGTTGGTGGTGGCGCGTTTGGAGAAGGTTTGAGTTTTAGTGTTATACTTCTCGGATTTCGCATCGTAGTTTTTTGATGATTTCTTCGGCTTTGATGGGTTCGGTTTTTAGGGTGTAGAGTTTTTTTGGGGTTCGGAGTTTGAGTTTTACTATCGTTTTTAGTCGTTTGATGTTGCAGTATTCGGCTCGTTCAGAGATTTGGATGAACTGGTCTATGTCGAAGATTTCTTGTGGCATGTTTTCGCCTTCTTCTCCATGCATGTGTGAGTGGAGCATTTATTTGTTGCGGTGATTAGTGAATAAATTTTTGTAGACCCTATACCGGGGGGAGGGGAGACTAGACAGTCATAGACAACGGGGACATTCTTGTGGTATTTGAAAATTTTTGGGAGAGGAAAATGTTTTCTTGGTGGTGCGCCGGGATGGATTTTTCTCACCACCACCATGCCGAGGTGGGTTTTGGTTTTGGCACTTTTGGATGCGCATGATCTTGCGTCTTGCGTGGAGAAAATTTTCACCTTCGGCTGAGGATCAAAGTACATGGTAGAGGCACCCCTACTTAGTGGGGGTGGGGGTACTAAGGTTTTGGAGAAGATTTAAACATGTTACGTTAATTATATAATTATATACCGTTGAAGATGAATAACTAAAGTAGGTAGGCGCAGCATGGGTCATACCTATGTAAAGATTAAGGTTTACAGTCCGGATCTTTCTTGTTTCGATGAGGCTGAGCTTCTAGTGGATACGGGATCTACGTATACGTGGGTAGATGGAGGGGTTCTGGAGAGGTTAGGAGTGAAAGTCAGAAAGGTTTGGAGGTTTAGAGCTATCGACGGGAGGATAATTGAAAGAAGAATTGGCGATGCCTTAGTCGAGTGTATGGAGGAACAAGCTCCCACCGTGGTGGTGTTTGCCGAGAAAGGGGACAGGAAGGTTTTGGGGGTTCATGCTCTTGAGGGATTAAGGCTTGAGATAGACCCTTCCACCGGAGAGCTAAGGAAGTCGGAGGCATCCCTCGCTTTATAAGCTAGTACAATAAAAGAGGAGATTTTAAGTCTCCCATAGCATCAATATTTAGTTCCCTATTTTGAATTATTTTTAAATGATTGGGGTAGGGTATACTTAAATAACGAATTGAGATACTTTAAATATTACGTGAGAAGAATGAAAATGAAAGATACGTCAAAATCCTCCTTCTGCATTCTTCTTGCAATGATGTTTATAGTTTCACTGCTTACATTAACTCCCAATATTCATGCCGTGCCCATTACCCAGAAGTTCCTTGAAAAATGGCATGACACGAAGTTTGAATTAGCCATAACCATAAAGGAAATTTGGAACGTCGCTGAACCTTATAATGTCATGGTAGAGATCAAAATAACGGAGATGGGTAATCTTTACCTATGGCTAAACAGAATCAAGGTCGGCGTAAGTTTTTACGTTGAGCAAGACTTATTGGTGGATAAGAAGCTCACATACATCGGCGAGACATATTCAACCACGTTCACTCTCAAGAGCGATACAGCTTTCAAATATATGAAGCCTGGAGAAACATCTACATACAGACTCTCTGTTGATATAACGGGGGAGGTAGCCTATGAGTTCTATGGAAAAACGTACACGTTAAGCGGTTGGTCTTATGAATCCTTCGACATAAAGGTTTATGCTCCGCCTGCACCAATAACAATCAGTGCATCGCTTCCCTCAAAAATAGTAATTTATGATGTATTTGATCTTAAAATAACAATAACTAATGATGGTGATTATTCAATAACCAGAATAAACGTCGAATTATCCCAACCTTTTGGAGCAAGAATTGTAGGCAATAAAATACTAACGCTAGAAAAGTTAGAGCCGAAGGCTAACGCCACTTTTGTATTCAAATTGAATGCAACATCTTCAGGCGATACTACGGCTACGATTAGAGTCTCATATACAACTCTTACAGGATATGCGGTATCCAGCTACACCTTCCCCTACTGTAGTAAAGATGTGCCGATTTCGATTATCTCCCCTCCAGCCCCAGTATCAATCTCAGTCAGCTTGCCGCCAAAAATCAAGTTAGGCGATGAGTTTAGTACCGAGGTGTCCTTCACTAATGATGGAGACTATAGCATTTCCGACCTAAAAGTTGACCTCTTGGTTTTTGGGGCTTCAGTTATAGGTGAACATCCCTTAACACTATCCTCGTTGGAGCCTAAGAAGACCGCCAAATTCACCTTTCAACTTAAAGCGAAAATCGCTGGAAACTACACAATGTCTGTAAGTGTCTCGTACAAAAGCTATGGTGGAGAATGGCTTTCTAAAACCAAGAACATAGAAGTCATAATAGGCAAGATACAAAGCACAATAACATGTTCAGTCTCTTCTGAGAAGGTTACCAAAGGAGAAGAAATCATAATCTCTGGAGCCTTATCCCCAGCTGTTAAAGAGTTTGTTACCCTTACCCTTTACAAGCCTGATAAAACTACTATGGATAAAACGATTCTTTCAACAGTGGACGGGTTATTCAACTATACATTCTCTCCTGATATAGTCGGTTCTTGGACTGTAAAAGCTAGTTGGACAGGTGACTTAGAACATGAAGGAGCTGTTAGCTCAACAAAATCATTTACTGTTGAAGAGAAGAAGCCTTGCATTATAGCTACTACTACATATGGATCAGAGCTTGAACCTGAAGTTCAATTCCTTAGAAGTTTTAGGGATAATGTCGTTCTTTCAACCTCTGCGGGTAGTCAATTTATGGCTATCTTTAATGTATGGTATTACTCTTTTAGTCCAGCTGTTGCCACTTTCATTGCTGACCATCCAATGGCCAAAGAAGTTATGAGGATTATTTTATATCCATTGATTGGAATCCTCCATCTATCTTTAATAACGTATTCAGCTTTCAGTTTTAGCAGCGAGTTTGGCGTTATAATGGCTGGATTGGTGGCTAGTTTCCTCATCGGAGCAGTCTACTTCTCTCCTCTAGCGACGTTGTTGTGGGCATTGCTAAGACGTTTCAGAAGGATCGATGTGAAGATTGGGTATGTGAAGTTGACTATGGCTCCGTGGCTGATAAGCATAGCATTAATACTAATTGGAGAAATGATCGCTTCTCCATTGACTTTGATGCTTGCAACAGCATTCTTTGTTCTGATGACAATAAGCATATCAACCCTTACAGTAGTTGCAGTAATCAATAGATTCCAAAAATAAAAAGATAGAAGACATCTTCTTTCCCCCTTTTTTTACTTTCAAAACTTCTGAAAAGACCCCTTACTCACAACGCCAAAAACCCAGAACGCCGCTTCTATTTTCTTCTGGTCAAATTATCCGTATTGTCATGTTCCCTTATGCTAGCGCTTTTTGTATTACCATTAAAATATGATTCAATGCGTCCTCATTCCAAGGTTTTTGTTCGCAATATTGTGAGGGGTATTCCCTTTTCTCTGCAGGCTTTTCTGCAAGCCGTTACTATTTTTCCTTTCCACGTTTCCACGTCTTGAAGCAAGACTATTTCCGTATATTTCGTTGATGTGATGTAGTTGGCGACTTGCCTCGCCACGTAGTTTATGGTTTCTATATCCAGCGGCGTCGCAATCTCATGCTGGGATAGGGGATATACCTCGTCCAGTTCCGTGGGCACGATTCCAAAGGGAGCAGCATACGTGCACACATGAACCTCCCCCATTCTCTCACTCAGTTTTCGTTGGATTTCCTTCAAGAATCGTTGATGCTCCCTCGACTTGTGAAAGGGGTTCGTCCGGGTCTGCGGAAGCAAAACCAGAACCCTTGCCCCTTCTGGTGGAGAGTACCTCTCAAAGAGTCTCTTTCTGTGGCGAACCACTTCCGGACGAATCAGTCCAAGGTGGCTGAAGAAGAAGAGACCGCTTCTCTTCGTGACGGGGCTGTGCCTCTCCAGATACTCGCTGTATTTTCCCAGCCTCTTCAAAGCCTGAAGCAGAGAAGGATGCCCATGCGCCCTCAACTCCAAGTGCTCCCAGAGGCGCCCCTCCATAATCGATTGCTTGATCCTCCTCAACTCAGAAAAGCAAACGTGAAGGTTGTGCTGAGCCAGCATCCCCTGCCTCTCCGTCTTCGGCACCTCCATCACGCCCTTTGGATCGTTTTGGACGCAAACTGGACAGGAGCAGGGAAAATACTCCAGCTCCCTCAGCCGGACAGTTCCATACTCTGTCATGTAGCGGTCCTCCCGAGCATAGATAGCGTAAGCGGCAGAATCGAACAAGTCACATCCCAATGCGACTGCTAAGGCAAACATGAAGGGGTGGCCCGCCCCAAAAAGATGAAGAGGACGATCTAGTGGCAGGTTCATCTTCGCCGCCATGATCATGTCCACAAGCGTATCAAAGAGGTACTGCTCCATCACCGGCGTGGGACTACCCAACGCATGAACCTGGAAGGGAAGTTTTCCCATCTCCCTCGCCGACCGAGCCACCAAGTCGAGAAACTGCCCACCCTGAACAGGTCCAACCCAAGCGATGTCCTCACGAGTCTTGATCTTGGTTAGCTTCTTTGCTCTCCTCAGGGTTTCGTTGACCGTGTGTCGCGCATACTGCTTGGAGACCCCCCAGCCCGTCGGAACATCCAGTATGGTGGCGATGTCCGCGTTGATTTCCTCTTGATACTGCACGATTTCTTCAGACGTAACCTCCACATCCCCGTACACGAGAATCTGGTAGGCTCCAGAGTCGGTCATCACCACGCCATCAAAATCCAAGAAGCGGCGTATCCCCTTCTGAACCGCCTCCCTCCCAAAATGCTTCTTTACGATATAGGCGTTCGTGATCAGCGCCGTGCAGTTCAACTCCTTCCCCATCGTTTTAGGGGAGACTGGCTGAACCGTTGGGTTGATCACCGGAAACAACAGCGGAGTTTCCACTACACCACCCTTCGTCTGCAGCCTACCCACCCTCGCTAGCAAGTCCCGGTCTCGCACCTCAAACGACATACGTGACAGCCGCCAAGACATACTTAATATTGCAGCGTGTCTCTTTAATTATGCTAGTCCAAAGAAAACACACAGAAGCTAAGGAGAAAGCCAGCATGGTCTGCATCGTCCAACTATATGAAAAGCCGGTCTTACACGACCCTGTCCTCATAGAGGGACTACCCGGCATCGGGTTCGTCGCCAACATCGCCGCGCTACACCTCATCCAAGAGCTGAAAGTAAAACTCTTCGGAGAAATTCGCTCCTCCTCCTTCCAAGACTTCGCCATCACCGCGGAGAACGGCAAGACCCGCTTCCCCGTCAACGAACTCTACTACCACAAGGGAAGAAACGGAGAACGCGACCTCATCATCCTCTACGGCAACACTCAAGCCCTGACCACAGTCGGACAATACGAGTTATGTGGGCGCATCCTAGACATCGCGGAAGAGCTGGGATGCCGCTACGTCCTCACTCTAGGCGGCTTAAAGCGAGAAGAAAAAGTGAACAAGCCCAAACTGTACTGCGCTGCATCCGACCTCCAAACTCTACGTGAGGCACTAAGCCACGGAGCCGAAATCATCGGGGGACAAATCTTCGGCGTAGCTGGGCTCCTCGTAGGGTTGAGCAGGCTGAGGGGCATGAGAGGCCTATGTCTCCTCGCTGAAACACCCGGATACCCCGACGCATTGGCTGCACGAGAGGTCCTAAGCGTGGTCTGCAAAATGCTACGCTTAAGCGTGGACTTGAGTAGGCTGGACGTGGCTGCCGAAGCCACCCGAAGCATCCTAGAGTCCTTCGGAATAATCACTCCACCAACCGAAGAAGCAAGGAAGGAACCTCGATTCCGCTGGCTCATCTAGGCTTTTGCTTCGCTGAGGAATCAAAAATAAGTCTTCATTTCTCCCATTCTCCCTCTTTTTGGTGGTAGCCCAGGAATCGTAGCGCGCGAAGTTCCCTCACAATTCAGCTGAGGGTTTAGTCAAATCCAGAATGAGCGAAAACGCCCCTTTACCCTTTTTTGGGCCGTTGATTTCATGAAAAATTGCGTCGAAGTAGTGTTCCGTTAAAACTCTATCTATATTTTAATAGAATTCTCAGACTTAGTTATAAAAATGGGGAACAATTTAAAATACTGCTTTGAGTATTACTGAGAACAATTTCACATATTAAGCCACTCATTGTTTGGGGGTCGTGTGATGGATGCTATGAAGTCAGAGGAGCCAGGGACGGAGCATTTTAATGATTCGCTTGTCCTCTTTCTGGTGTCCTCCAGCCATGGGATCAATCACCTCGCCATGTTCGTCTGTCCACTCCTCCTTCCAGCCATCATGGCCGAGTTCAATTTAAATTACGCGCTTGCGGGGCTGTTGCTAGTCGCTTATCAGATGACTTCGGGAGCGCCTCAATTTGTCATGAGCATCCTCCAGCAGCATGTAAGGCGGAAGATTTTGCTGGCTGTTGGAACAGTCTGGAACGCTCTCATGACGATGTGTGGGTCCGTCGCAGCGAATTTTGGACAATTGTTTACGACTCGTGCACTTGCAGGGACTGGTGCCAGCGTTCAGCATCCAATAGGCAGCTCCATGCTCGCTGAGCACTTTGGTGGGAAGCGTATGGGGATGGCTATGGGCTTTAACATCGCCGGCGCTACCGTAGGCTCCCTCATAGCGGTTCCGATCGCCTCAGCCCTCCTCCAATCGTTCGGCTGGAGGACCACCCTCCTGTTGATCGGAATCCCCGGCCTAGTTATGGGTATGATGTTCCTCCTATTTCTCAAGGAGGCGAGAAAGGGGTCCTCCTCGCCGAGTGAATCGCCCTCTTTCTTTAAGAGATTGAGGGGTGCCTACTTGACGAAGCCCATCTTGGTGCTGACGATGGTGCACTGCGTAATCGATTTCAGGTTTGGAGCCTTTTCGTTTATTCCCACATACTTAGTCAAGAAAGTCGGGTTCGACCTCCAAACCTCAGCCAACCTATACATGCTTTTACTCATCGGAAGCACAATAGGTTCGATTTTATTGGGGTCCATCTCTGATAGGTTGGGTAAAAAACAGGTCATTATCGGCGTCCTAGGCGTCAGCGCGCCCATGATCTACATTCTACCTCTTCTCAGCTCGATCTACCCTCTTGCAATCCTCCTGCTCACCTTAGGTCTCACTTTCCAAACCGTCAGCCCCCTCGTCCAAGCATTAGTCGCTGATTTCGCCAATCCGGAAGACATCGACCGGGTCTTTGGGATCTTCTATACCATAGCTTTCACGTTGGGATTCATCGGTCCCCTCATGTTCGGGTACATCACAGATATATTCGATTTTAAAGAGGCTTTCACATACGTCGCGGCAGTGACCTTGATCGCCATTATTCCAGCAATGCTCATACCAAAGCGAAGATGAATTAGATCAGCTCCCATCCGACCTTCGATAGACATCGGCACCCTGAATTCTTCAATTTTACGTACCTCTGTGTCTCCATCAGTAGAAATAATTATTGTGAAACATGTTGGAATGCCTTGCTGACAAATGTAAAAGAAATGCTGACTCAAAGAAAAACATGTATCCTAGCTGAAGCGGCGAACAATCTCCCACGACAAGCCGAGGGAAACCAAGACTTATTTTGTCGCTTCGCTGAGAAATTGATCGTAGACCTTTTGAACCCGCTCGGCGGCTGGACCCGTTCCCTCCACCACACCCTTCTCCGTAACCTTGATCTTCTCCATAACCCAGATGAAACCCTTGTCCTCGTAGAGTCTTACCAAGGTTGGAAACACCTTCTCCAGCCGTTCCGCCAACGCCTTAAGGTCGAAGGGCTTTTCCACAGCGAAGATCTGAGCGACGACGCTGCCGTTCAAGAACACCCTATGTATAGTTCTTCCCTTCTCGTCCCTCGCATCCGCCAAGCAGAGGCTCAGCGTGTCCGGGTTAATTCCAATGAGGGTACCGCTGTAGGACTTCCCGTCCATCGTTGCCACCACGACCGACTTGTCGAGCAACGCTGCCACTTCTCCAAAAAACTTTCTTTGCGCCACGGACACCCTATCACCTTCGCTTTAATTTGTCGTGGTCGTTAAAAGGTTTTTTTATTTTTCAGGCTCTGGTGCTTGTTCTAAATTCAGACTTTATCCATCGACTTAAACGTAAGAAGTTTACGTTTGAATTAAACGCTAAAGAAGAAGGTAAAAGCTTTGTATTTTCGAGTTTACATCTTATTAATTGAATACCATATCTCGTTAAGCTGTGGCGCCTTGTTTGAGGATTCTCATCACGAAGAAATCCAGCTCCTTCTCCACGTCTGGAGGTAAAGGCTTTATGCGATGCTCCTCAAGGATTTCATTCTCTCCTGGTGCTTTCCCACATCGGCTGCCCGGCCTAACCTGTCCCAGATCTAAGATTAAAATGAAGCATCGAAAAACAGAAATCTATCTACACAAACTTCATGTGGAGGGATAAAGTATGAGAAAGGTAGCTGTTGTGGGTATAGGACACTCCAAATTTGGAAGAAGATTGGATGTTAACGTTAACGAACTAGCGTTTGAAGCGATAAAGGATGCACTCTTGGATTCTGGGTTAACACAAAAGGACATCGAGTTTGTGGCTGTGGGAAGCTACGGAATGTGGTACGAAGAAGTGTTGCCCGCTGTCACGGTCGCTGAATATGCCAAGTTGTACCCCGCCGGACTTGCCAGATGCGAAGCCGCGTGCGCCACAGGAAGCGCGGCCGTCAGGTTTGCCTATGTGACGGTTGCTAGCGGTGAAGCGAACATTGCGATGGCGGTGGGAGTTGAAAAAATGACAGAGATCGACACGCCAACAGCCGTGGAGCTCATAGGTAGGTCTGGGTCCTACCTATGGGAGTTTGAGAACTTTGGACTGACGTTCCCGGGCTACTATGCTATGCATGCAACAGCTCACATGAATAAGTTTGGCACTAAAGAGGAACATCTAGCGATGGTCGCGGTAAAAAATCATAAATACGGTGCCATGAACCCCTACGCCCACTTCCAGAGGGAGATAACCTTGGAGGAGGCGCTCAAATCTTTTGTGGTGGCGTGGCCGCTAAAGCTGTATGATTGTTGTCCCATAAGCGATGGAGCCGCAGCCGTCATCCTCGCCTCAGAGGAGAGAGCTAAAGAGATAACGGACACCCCAGTATGGATACTCGGCATGAGTTTAGCCAGCGATAGTGCTAGTCTAAGCAAAAGATCAGGGTATACGGGTTTGAGAGCTACGGTTCTGGCTGCAGAAAAAGCGTATAAGCAGGCTGGAGTGGCGCCCAAGGATATTGACGTAGCCGTGGTTCACGACTGCTTCACCATAGCTGAGATACTGGCTTACGAGGACCTCGGTTTTTGCAAAAAAGGTGCGGGCGGTAAACTGATCGAGGAAGGACAAACCTACATTGGGGGAAAGATTTCGGTAAATGTTGACGGCGGGCTAAAGGCTAAAGGTCACCCGATAGGAGCTACCGGCTGTTCGATGGTCGCTGAGATCACCAGGCAACTTCGAGGCGAGGCAGGAAAAAGACAAGCACCCATAAAAGAAGGTAAAGGCTTGGCGCATAACGTAGGTGGCACCGGCCACTACTGCTACTTAACAATACTGGGGAGGTGAAGAAACATGACCAAAGCTCCGCCGCCTCCCACGTTAAAATCGGCTAGGACGCTACCATTAACGTACGAGATACCGATCAGCAAGACCAATACATTCTGGGAGGGACTAAAAGAAAACAAAATATTTACTACAAGATGCAAAAAATGCGGTGAACTCTATTTTCCACCCAGCAGCGACTGCCCCAACTGTTTATCGGCAGACATGGATTGGGTGGAAATAAGCGGCGAGGCAGAACTGGAGACGTTCACTCAAATAGTTGTTAGACCCGCCACCTTCGCAAAGTACGAGCCCTACATCGTTGCCATAGGCAGACTCAAAGAGGGTGTAAGAGCACTAGCTTGGCTAACCGGAATTAAACGTGAGGACATTCGGGTGGGAATGAAGATAAAGCTCGTCGGAAAAGTCGGGCCAGAAGGAACACCCACTTACGAGTTTGTCCCTCTCTAACCATTTCACTCTTTTACGTGCTCCAGCACGAAAATTCAATCTCTAAAATAAAGACAAGTCTTGGCCGAACCATCAAGTATACGTAAGCCCACACACCCAGAAGAGGCTGTAAAGTTACGGAAAGCGCTCAAAGAGGGACACAAAATAGTATAAATTGGCATCTAAGTATAGATTATCGGAAGAATGATCAAGATGATTGTGGCGTTATTTGAAGACGAAAACTATGAAAACTTTTTGCCCCTCACGTATACGAGGCCTGTTTTTGAATGCAGAAGCGGGATGTTCACCCTTCTTGAACGTGCTCAAAGGGGACTCCCAGAATCCAGAGTCCTTTTGTTTACGAGGGATTATTTGGTGGCCACCCTCAAAAAGCGAGTTGCTCGTCCCGTAAACGAGCCCGACTCCATCGACGACGACGTTCTCTTGATCAACGGAACCCTCGTTGTGAATGAAAAAGTGAAAACGTTGATCGAGGAAAAGCTGGGTGTGGACGTTGTGATGACGCAGTGGGGGAGAATGGCTCTTGCCCATCTGAGCGAGGCCGTCGCTGGGAAGTTTGGAGAGGAATTATGTAAGCCCCTTAGGCGTTCCATGTTGAAGAGGTTAACGAAGGAATGTAAGACTCTAGAAGCGTCAAACTTGCTCCTAATGACGTATCCATGGGAGTTAGTCAACCACAACGAGAAGTTAATCAAAGAAGAGTACCCAGCATTGGGCAAGAGAGAAAGCGAGGGAACAGTAGACAGTAGGGCTGTGATATACGGCGACGAACATAACGCGTATGTCGGCAAGGGTTCGTTCGTGGAGGCTTACGTCACGCTGGACGTTCGAGACGGCCCAATCTACATAGGCGACGAAACCATGGTGCACTCAGGCTCCAGAATCAGTGGTCCCGCCTACATAGGAGACAAAACAATCATCGCTTCGGGACGGATACGAGAGGGATGCAGCATCGGGCAGGCTTGTCGCGTCGGCGGCGAGTTGGAACAAACCATCATTCAAGGCTACACGAACAAGTACCACACAGGATACATAGGACATGCATACGTCGGGGAGTGGGTAAACATAGGAGCTGCCACCACCAACTCTAACCTCAAAAACACCTACGGAACCGTGCAAGTCACGGTTGGAGAAAGAAAAGTAGACACAGGCCACATCAAGGTCGGATGCTTCATCGGCGACCATGCCAAAACATCCATCGGAACGCAGATTTACACTGGCAAGAAAATAGGCGTGGCGTCGCACGTACATGGCTTCGTCACCGACGACGTTCCGTCTTTCACCATCTGGGCGAAAAGCCTCGGCGCGCAACCCACAGAACTTCGCCTTCGATCAGCCATCGAAACGCAAAAAAGGGTTTTGTCCCGAAGAGGAGTGGAACAAACCAAGGAAGACGTCGAGCTTATGAAAAGGGTCTTTGAAATCACCGCTAGGGAAAGAGAGGAAGCAGGGGTGGTTAAACGAAAATTCGAGTTGTAGAGCATTCTAAGTGAAAACGATGCGGTCTTAGCCTAGTCTAATAACATCGTGGGAGAAGATGAAGTAGTAACAGGCTATGCGCTTAAAGATGGAAGGCTGGAGGTCTTCTTCCGCACGTTTTCCTTGATATACTTCACGATGGTATCGATGGGGGTTCCGGGCCCGAACACTTCAGATATTCCTGCATCCTTCAACGCTGGAACGTCCTCCTCAGGGATGATACCTCCTCCGATCACCAACACGTCGTCCATTCCTCTTTCTTTAAGGAGCTTAATCACTTTGGGGAATAACGTCATGTGGGCGCCGGATAAAACGCTTAAGCCGATCACCTCCACGTCTTCCTGTAGGGCCACCTCCACGATCTGATCTGGGGTCTGCCGGATTCCGGTATAAATTACTTCCATCCCAGCGTCTCTCAACGCTCTAACGAGCACCTTGGCGCCTCGATCATGACCGTCTAATCCGGGCTTTGCGATCAGTACCCTTATCCTTCTTTCCAAGCTCAACCAGCCTCCGTTAAGACTTCCTTCCTCCAATGTTCTACCTTTATTGTTTAGCATGCCACAAGTTAGATAAAAGTTCTAAGCATTTAAGACAATCTGACCCTAACGATGTTAATCTTTCTCCTATCCTAGTGCCTCAGCCAAAATCCTCGCCACATCACTAGGTCTTTCCGCTACACCAACGCCCGCTTTCTGGAAGGCTTCGATCTTGGTTTTAGCGGTTCCAGCCCCGCCCATGATGATGGCTCCCGCGTGCCCCATCCTTTTTCCAGGAGGTGCGGTTCTGCCAGCTATGAAAGCGACGACAGGTTTGGCGTATCCCTCGGTGAAGATACAATCCGCGGCCAGTTCCTCCAGGTTTCCACCAATCTCCCCAATCAAGGCAACAGCCTTCGTGTGTTCATCATCCTCAAATTTTTTAAGGACTTCGACGAAGGTTAGGCCAACGATGGGGTCGCCCCCCAAACCGATGCATGTGGATTGCCCTAACCCTCTTGCGGAAAGCCCGACAGCAACCTCGTAGGTCAGGGTCCCGCTTCTCGACGCCATCCCCACGACACCTGACGTGAAAACATGGGCAGGCATGATACCCAGCTTACACTCGCTAGGAGTGATGATGCCCGGTGTGTTGGGGCCAATAACGTTCACGCCGTGCCGTTTTGCGCATGCCATAATCTGTGTGGCGTCTTTCACAGGAATGTGCTCCGTGATGATCACGATGGTTTTTAACCCAGCTTCCATGGCTTCAAGGGAGGCGTCGGCGGCAAATGGAGCAGGAACAAAGATGATGGAGGCATTTGCCTCGTGTTTTTTCGTAGCCTCCTCCACCGTGTCGTAAACGGGGACTCCATGAACCTGTGTCCCTCCCTTTCCCGGTGTCACCCCCGCAACAATCTGGGTTCCATAGTCCAGCATGAGCTTCGTATGGAAACTACCTTGAGTTCCGGTGATGCCTTGAACTATAGCCTTAGTATGCTTATCTACCAGTATGCCCATGGTTCATCCCTCGGTTGCGATTTCCACCGCTCTTTTCGCGGCTTCCTCCATGCTGTCTAGGACGTGGATGCCCGCCTCTGTTAAGATGCGTCTTCCCTCCTCCTCGTTGGTTCCCACCAGCCTTATGGCCATGGGTTTAAGGAAGCCGATTCGTCTCCTTGCCTCTAAGATGCCTTTGGCGATTTCATCACATCGGGTGATTCCACCCAAAATATTGATGAAAACCACCCTAACTTCTGGGTCAGATAGAACAAGGTTCAGGGCTAAGGCCATCATATCCGCGGAGGCACCCCCACCCACATCGAGAAAGTTTGCTGGCTTTCCCCCATACAACTGAATCATGTCCAAGGTTGCCATCACCAAGCCCGCGCCGTTTCCAATTACGCCGACATCCCCTTCAAGCTTCACGTAGGCCAGTCCACCTTTTCGAGCCTCGAGTTCTTGTGGGCTTAGCTCGTGTTCAGCCTCTTCGATCAATCGTTTTTTGAACTCGGGGTGTCGGTAAAGAGCACTGTCGTCTATGATGAGGCGGGTGTCGGCTGCCACAAATTTTCCCTCTGGCGTTTCGATCAGCGGGTTCATTTCAACCAATTCAGCGTCATAATCCATCGCTATCTTGAATTGGTTGAGAAAGATGTTGGCAAGGTTCTGCATCTGGCTCCCGGTGTAGTCCAGCTTTTTAGCAATTTGAATGGCATGGTAAGGACGAAAACCATAGGAGGGATCGATAAAAACCTTCACTATCTTTTCCGGCATGACCGCGGCGATTTCCTCGATCTCCATTCCCCCCTCAGAGGAGGCTATCACCACGTATCCGCGGCTGGAGCGATCTATAGTTATGCCATAATAGAGTTCCTTTCTCACAAGAACCCTCTCTTCCACCAAAACACCTTGAACCTTAGACCCCTTAATCTCTGCACCTAACAGCTTCCTTGCAGCCACCTCAGCTTCCGAAGGCGATTGCGCGAAGAGGATGCCGCCTGCCTTTCCCCTCCCCGCAACAAGAACCTGCGCCTTGACGACAACTGGAGCGTTAATTTGCGTGGCTATCTCTCCAGCCTCTGACGGCAAGGTTACAAGTCCTCCAGAAGGAGTTGGTATTCCATACTTAGAGAAAATAGTCTTGGCCTCGTATTCAAAGAGTTTCAAGGGAAAGCCTCCTGAGACTATTTCACAGTTAAAGGGGGATATATAAAAGATTTCGTGCCCTTAAAAACCTTAAGATTCTTGCTCTAAAGATACCGTATATTAGCTTTCTATTATGGAAACATCTCCAATATAGAACAACTTGGTGGCTCCATCCTCCACCCTTACGACTAAGGCTCCGTCAGTATGTATGTCCACTGCCAAACCCTCAGTTACTTCGTCGAAAGAGATCACCTTAACTTTACGACCTAAAGTGGTGGAAACCCTCTTCAACTCATTTATGATGAAGCCGGAGCCTTCCCTCTCAAATTCTTCATAAAGCGTCTCCAGCTCTTTCAGCAGAAACTGGACGAGAGCAACCCTGTCGACAAAATTTCCAAGGGTTGCACTAAGGGAGGTCGCGCTCGAACGTAGATCGAACGGAAAGAGCCCTGTGTCCACGTTAGCGTTTATCCCCATGCCGAGGACAATACTATTGACGATTCCGCCTCTCGCGAATGTCTCGCTTAGGATTCCCGCCACCTTCCTTCCTTGGATTAAGACGTCGTTAGGCCACTTGATTCTTGCCTCTATGCCACAAGCCTTTTCTATACTTCTCGACACTGCGAGGGCTGCCAGCAGATTTAGTACCTGCAGCTTTTTCACTGATCTCTTGGGCGACAACAACAAGGACATCCAAATTCCTCCCACCGGAGAAAACCATCCTCGACCTAAGCGTCCCCGCCCCACACTTTGCGTCTCAGCGATGATCACGGTTCCTTCAACCGCTCCTTGCGTAGCCAACTCCTTTGCTATCTCCTGCGTGGAACCGACGTGGATGAAGTGATGAATTATGCGTCCTATGAACTTTGTTTTCAGGCCTTGCTTAATCTTATCTGGAGATAACGTATCGAATTCCATGATGGTGTATCCCCGTCCTCTACCAGACTTTATCGGGTAGCTTAGCCTTCTTAGCTCCCGAACAGCCCTCTTAATGACGGATACGGGAACCCCTAACTGCGTAGCAATCTGGCGGCAAGAAACGTAGCTCCCTCGGCTCTTAAGAAGAGCCTCAACTGTTTTGTCTTCGACCTCCACCAGCGACCAACTCGTTTCCGTAGACCCATAGACGACTACCATTTAGATAAGACAAACCATATCTTAAATACTTGCAAGAACTGAGGAAGTTAAGAAAGTAAGACAACAACGAAACCCAGTTTAGAATTCTGTAAACTTATCGGGTGATAAGTTAGCGATTTATCAGGGTTATTCATAGCCATAATAACAGAATGTATTAAATGTATTAAACTTGAATGTATTTCAATAAAAGAAAAAGGCATAAGAGAGATAAAGGTGGTGAGACAATTAAGAAGGAAATGATAGTTCCACCTGAGGAAGAGCTAAAACTTAGAAAAGGCTTTGAGTTTGGCGCCTATATTTTGATTACACAGTATCTTGCCAGAACCTACGGCTTAGAAGAATTGCGTAGATTTGCAAAGTTCTGGGCAGAAATTGCTTCCGCGAGTCGAAGAAAAATCTTTGAGAGGTTTAAACAAGACTTTCTTGCGTGGGAAGCTAAAATAGAAAAAGTGTGGGTAGGGAGAGAGGTTAAAAAGCTGAATGACAAAGGGTACATAGGGATTGTGAAGACTTGCCCCATTAGACTCTTGACTAATCAACACCGCATGGAGTTACCCATCGACTATTTCTGTGATTACATTTGCTCAATTATCTATCCCAAAGGATATGGATTGCTCGGATTAGATAGTCGCATCGAAAAAACTAAAGAAGGCTGCCTACTAGAAATTGTTTTGTAAAGGCCGAAATCAAAAGTGGAAAATAATAACCCTCAGTTTTCTGTTTAGGTCACTACCAGATAAGTTTACAGAACCCAGTTTAGAAATCTTTAATAAACTCCGACGAGCCAAATGAGGATAGGCGAGGAAGAAAAAGATGCCGAGAGAGTTCACGTATCGCGGCTACACATTCGAAGAACTACAAGGCATGTCGATGGACGAGTTTATTCGCTTGCTTCCTTCACGTCAACGTCGAAGCCTACAACGAGGCCTCACACCAGAACAAAGAATTCTCCTCGAAAGCCTTCGAAAGGCTAAAGAAGCCCTAGAAAGGGGACAGAAGACGGTCGTGAAAACTCATGTCCGCGACATGGTGATTCTTCCAGAAATGGTTGGCGTCACAGTCCTTGTTCACAACGGGAAAGAATTCACCCCTGTGGAAATCGTGCCTGAAATGATCGGACACTATGTAGGCGAGTTTGCCATCACTAACAAGCCGGTTAAGCATGGGACGCCCGGCATCGGCGCATCCAGATCATCCATGTACGTTCCTTTAAAGTAGCAGATTCAACGTGCACATCCAGTGGTTCTCCCGCGTCAGTGATGATGAACTTAATATTCTTCTTTCTCCATCATATGCGGGAAGCATATGCGAATTTTGAAGGCAACAGCGGACAACATCCTAGCTGCTTCGCAGATGGTAAGAATGGGAGGATTAGTTGTGTACCCCACCGACACAGTGTATGGGCTGGGCTGCGACCCCTTAAATATTGAGGTAGTTAAACGGCTTTTTAGGGTAAAGGGTGAAAGGAAGAAGCCGCTCCCCATACTAGCATCCGACATTGAATCTGTAGAAAAGATAGCCTATCTACCGGAGGGAGCCAGAAAGATTGCGACCAAGTTTTGGCCCGGGCCCCTAACGCTTGTTGTTCCTAAGAAGCCTGTTCTTCCAGATCTTGTTACCTGCAACTTAGATTCTGTGGGAGTGAGGGTGCCGAACCACGATGTGGCGATTCAACTTATCCGCTCATCAAACGGCCTCCTAGTAGGGACCAGCGCGAACAAAACAGGGGCGAAACCGCCACGAACCGCTTACGAGGCTGCGGAACAACTGGGGGAAGAGGTGGACATAATCCTTGACGGGGGCCCCACAACGCTTGGCACGTCCTCAACCGTGGTTGACCTGACCTTGGAAAAGCCGAAAATCCTGCGTAAAGGACCTATAAGTTTGGAAGAGGTTTTAAGAATAGTTAAGTAAGCTGAAGTATAAAATTGCCAGACAGAGGGACTTAATTAGTTGTCAGCTGAAAACAAAAGCGTGAAAGGAGAAATCCCTCGCGAAGACGCCTTAAAACTTTGTAAGGAGATTCGTGAAGACAATGAGCGCAAGAGGTTTGGAGCCGGGAAAATGCAATGCCTTTTTTGTTACCGAATTGCTCGAAACAACATCGAAAAGCTTTGCATTTTTGCAAAGGAGATGAATAGGGGGTGCCCTCAGGTCAACAGACGCTATGATGCTCTCCATGGAGTTTAGACTACTCTACTGTCTTAGAGTGTAAAATTTCGGTTCGAGTGTAGGAAACTTCTTTAAAGATATTTTTCACTCGCTCCACCTCTCCAATCGACATTTTTGTAGTCTTTCTAGGTTTTCTTTTTCTGAAGAGAGGAATATTGGGTTGAACCCGAAGGCTCTAAATTTTTCCGCAGCCTCATGTTTTTGGCATAAGTGTTGGATATAACCCTGTTTATTATTTCTGAAAACCTTCGATCGAAAACTTCCATTTTGATGGCTTTAACTGGGCAATTCGCCCAGCATTTCATGCACTTGTTACATTCCATCATCGCCCATTTGTCAAACCTTGTAATGGGAATTCGCATGGGGCATATTCTTTCGCAGTTTAGGCAATTGAGGTCAAAATCGATGCATTTTCTTTGGTCGACTTTCGGCTTCACGAGGTTTATGATGCTGAGGCTGTTGATTAGGGTTCCGAGAGGGCACAGGGTGTTGCACCATGTCCGGCTGTAATGGACAGCAAACAAATCTAGAATAAAAATTAATAAGATAATCATCAGATGAGCTCCTATGGCTCCATGTAACGTGAAGTACAGTATTGTTCTGTAGAAAACTCCGGGAGGGGAGAACAGGTAGGGCGCTGCGAAATCGAACAGAAGGCTAGCTGCGAGAACGGCCAGAAGGATTGCATACTTCTCCCGGTTCTTCCATCCAATCCAATCCAAACCGCCTACCCCTTTCATCCTTTTCCTTTCTGTTATTGCACGGGAGTACTCTAGCAGTATACCCACGGGGCAGATCCACCCGCAGAAGAAGCTGCCAAAGAACACGATGATCAGGGTGACGACTAAGCCGGGAACTATAAGACTGACCAGAATGGTTTTTGTGCTTAAGCTCACTAGGACTAATTCTAAAGGCGAAATTAACGTGAAGCTGCCGAAGCTCACTGCGCAGGTCGTCCCGTACATGAGCCCAAGAATAGGTGCGGCAGTAAAAAAGTAAACTGCTAGCAAGGCTGTTAACGTCCTTATGGCCTCAATTTTGCCGATCTTCATTTCCACCATCGAACTCGCTTCGCTCCCTTTGGTCGTAAAATTAAAGCCTTAGGCTCAGCCGGACAGTAGTAAACGCAGATTCCGCAGCCGACGCACTTTTCATCGTGGAATACGGGTTTTAAGTCGTCGGTTATAGTGATCGCCTCAGAAACTGGGCACATCTCATCGCAGACTACGCATTCTTTTCCCATATAAGCTAGGCATCTTTCTGGGTTGAGCTCTACCGTTCCAATCTTGACTTCTTCCTTGTCCACTAGTTGTAATGCTCCGGTGGGACAGAACTTGCTGCATCGCATAAACTCCTCGCATCTTCCTCTAAAGAACTCGCACGGCCCGACTGTGGGGTCGATCTTGGGTGTATCAACATCTTCTATGCCGTCGTTAAAATCAGCCAGTAAGATGGCTTTAGTCGGGCAGACTTCTAAGCAGATACCGCAACGTACGCAAAGACGGTTGAAATACTCTTCATTAACGGCGCTTGGAGGTCTCAATATGTCCTCTCGCAGTCTGGAAGGGATTAGTGAGACTAGCCTTAAAGCACTTAAAACGACGGCTCCCTCTGCGAGGAGCTTAAAGAACTGCCTTCGTGTGATTTTCAACCTTCGCCAACCACAGGTCTAGGAGAGATTCTCTTGGATAATGACTATTCTGTTTAGGTCGTTAGTTCCTACTTTCAGGGCTGCAGAAGCATTGATATGTTTAACGTTGGCCGCATCGAAGGAAGGTATACCCATTTGCTGTTCCAGTTCTTGTAGCCTTTTGGCTGCAACCTTGTCGACGGCTACAGGGTCTCTTGAAGCCATTATAGTGTCCATTTTAACCATGTCACCACCCGTGGGACCAGTTCTAGCCATCGCAACAGTTGCATCTACTACGGTCAGGTCTGGCTTTAACACGGTATTTAAGTCCGCGATACATTGGGACAGATCTGTTCGGTGGAATCTACCCATTTCGCTTTGCGGTATTGCCCCCATCATGTTCTTAAGGGATATCGTAACCGTGGCGCCACTATGTCTCTTCAATCTAGGTACACTGATAAGGACATCGCATTTGGAAATTGTTGGGTATGTCTTCACTGACCGGAGCTTCTCACCATTTGGAACTTCCAAAAGGATCTCATCTTCGGAGGGTAGGACTCTGACTTCAGCTCTAGTCTCCTCAACCGCTGAGGTTATGCCAACCTTTGACAGGCAGTACGCGGTGTCGCCGCCTCCTGAGTTTTCCGCTACGATCACTTTCCCGCCAGCCTCTTTCGCTAGCTTTGCAACGGCTGCGACAACCCTTGGATCTGGGGCACAGTTAGGATCGGATGTAAGAACAGAAGGTTTCACGACAACCATCCTGCCTTCAGAGACTATCTGCCCTATCCCTCCAACAGCGTCAACAGCTTTACGAACCATCATTTCGATATCGGCATCCGACTTGCCTCTCACGATCGAGACTAAGGATTTCCCGTTTTCGGTGGGCGTTGGTGTAGGCGTAGGTGTAGGTTTAGGCGTAGGTGTTGGAGAGGGTCTCGGCTGGGAGAGGTAATGCACAGCTCCGACGATAGCAACAACGACAGCACTGCCTGCTACCGCTAAGTATGCTCTTCGTGATAATCCTCTTTCATCTTTAGCAAATGATGATTTTTTATTTTCATCATCACTCGACATTTTTTCACCCATTCAATTTCTCCCACAGTATTTTATTGAACGACAATTCTTTAGCTCTCTTGACCATTTCGGTTCTATGTTCGTCATGAAACAGGATTAGATATTTAAACATTCATTACGATTCTAAGAAATTATCAATAACAGGCCATGCAATTAATAAAGGAGTCTTACGATATCTCGCGATAGCTCCAAAATAAGTAGACTTTAGTTTGAGTTAGGAAGCGGGGGATGCGGAGCATTTTCGCCAGCTTTTCCAAGCTGCTCCATCAACGCGGTGGCAGAACTGTCCATGGGTCAAGTAGGCTTCATGAACGGACATGATGCGTTTTCGATAAACACCGCTGGACCTCGAAACTTCTTTAAATTAGTTAACAAAATATTTTGGGAGGGGAAGCCGATGGTGCTGAAGGACTTTAACCTGCTCATTACCACGGCTCGGGGAAACGAAGAGGAAGCGTGCTCCGAAGCATGGTACTTGTTGGGGGAGGTAGGGGACAGCGCGGCTACCGTCGACAAGACCGGGGTTATGGGACTGATCGCGGCTAAAACGGCCTTCAACCCCTTCGAGATAATCGAGAAGTTTCGAAACATACTGAAGGAACGTCCTTGGGAATTCCGCTACACACTCAGAGTCATCCCCATCGAAAAAGTGGTGCGCACCGACTTTGGAGAGATTCAAAGGGCGGCCACAGAGCTGGGTTCAAAAATAGGGGAAGACGAAACCTTTCGCGTGACCGTGGAGAAAAGGTTCACCGAGATTCCCACTAAAGAAATCATCGAAGCCGCGGCGGCGAACATCGAGAGAAAGGTGAACCTGAACAATCCCGACAAAATTCTTCTCATCGAGGTCGTCGGCGGAGTAACCGGCATATCCATAATAAAGCCTACAGACATCTTATCGGTGACGAAGGAGAAAGTATAGCTAACGCTGAGTTGCCAGCAACGCCGCGTGTTCGATCACTAAATCAATCAGCGCCTCTTTCTCCAAGCCCTCTCTCTTTAACTTAGCCTTCAGTTCAAGATCGGAAATATTAAACAACCTCTTGACGCCCTCCAGCTTTTCATTAGCCAGCTCAAGGACGCTGTCGTCGCGCTCGCCAGGTATCATCTTGGAAATGATATCTAAGGTTGCGGTTGCTTTTTGCTGTGTTTCCGCTATGATGAGAACCGCGACCTGCGAGGATTCGGGTTTGATCCCCAGCAGCTCCACCGCTTTCTTGATTTGACGCTGAGCTGAAGCGAAAAGAAGCGCCTCAACCGCCAAGCTGTTTGAGATGTTTTGTTTGTTTTTGAAGGCGTTCAAGGCGTTCAAGGTGGCGAAATACAGGTGCTCCCAACCCGCTATCAACCTAGCATCAAAAAACTGAACGTAAGCGCCTTCCACCCTCTTTCGAACAATACGGAAGAAATCATCCACGTCTTCAATTTTAACGTTTTTGAAACCAGCTACGACGATGTACTTTTCGAAATCTTCTACCTTCTTAATCAACCGTAGACCTCACACAGAATTGTCCGACCGCTACACTTTAATCCTTTCTCCTGCCGGGATAAGGCACCTAACCCACGCTGATCATGACTGAGTGATCGGCCCATTTGGATCATATGGATATGGTAGTCGGGGCGGAGGATTGAGGGAAAGGGGAGTCTGAGAAAGAGCCTCTTGATAAGGAAATTAAAGCCGTTCCTCCGATATTTCTTGGATAAATCGTTCCACGAGCTTGCGGTCCAGTCCAGATCGTACCAGTTTCTCCTTGGCTTCTTCGATAGATTTTCCTCGACCCTTAAACTGTTCGACGATGTTTCTGACCGTTTCCTTCCTCTCCCAAGGGAAGATGATCCAGTGGCTTGTTTCTTTTTCGTACCAGTCGGGAATCACGACACTCCAAGGCTTGTAGTAGATCGTGGCAATCTTAACTTCGGCTGCGCCTTGCTCTTGTAAGTGGGACCGCACAAGTCGGAGGCTTTTACCCGTGTCTGCCACATCGTCCAAAACAAGAACCTTCTTACCTCTCACCGATATAGAGACAGCTTGAGTTATCACGGGCTCACCCTTAGTTTTGGCAACCCCTAAGTAAAACTCCGCCTTCACGTTGGCCAACTCAGGGTTTTCCAGCAAATCCGAAATGATACGAGCTGGGGGCCAACCGCCACGTGAAATTCCCACAATCACGTCAGGCTTAAAGTCGGCTCCACGAATTTTATCGGCAAGGTTTAGAAGTAGTTCATAAATCTGCTCCCACGTAGGAACCTCAAACTCCAGCTCTGAGCTCAAGAACCTCTCCTCGGAAAGGCAGAATAAAGTGAACTAACAAGCGATTTAAACCTTGTCGCTTCAAAAGTGTGAACGAAGATTAATTTTCTGCCTCCCATTGATGTAGTATAACTGTTCCAGGCCACTTTTTCTCCTGCTCGTGTTCTTCAAACTTCCCTTTAGCTATGGCTCTTCATGCTCTTCTCACTTTAATTTCCCCGGTACCAAACGCCTACGCCGATCGTTTCACCGTTGTGCTTGCATTCAAATTTATGTGCCTAAGTACGCTTTTTTTAAATACGGATCGTTTAATAGATGTTTACCTTCCCCCTCCAACACTATTCTACCCGTTTCAAGGACGTGGGCCCTATCAGCCAATTCTAAGGCGTAATGAATGTTCTGTTCCACTAACAAGAGAGTGAGCCCCTCGTCGTTGATTTCCCTAACGATTTCAAATGTTTTCGATACGAGCTTAGGCGCTAGCCCTAAAGATGGCTCATCTAACATTAGCAGTAAGGGATTAGACATCAAACCGCGTCCAATAGCGAGCATTTGCTGCTCTCCGCCACTAAGCGTGCCTGCAAGCTGGTTTTTTCGTTCTTTTAAAATCGGGAAAAGCTGAAAAACCCGTTCTAATGCGTCGCTTTTCTTCTTCCGTGCTTTACGAGGATAAGCCCCCATTTCAAGGTTTTCCAGCACAGTCATTTGGGGGAATAAACGTCTTCCCTCAGGAACATGAGAAATACCTAGCTCAGCTATTTGGTGTGAATTAATAGCATCGATCCGCTCGCCGAGGAAAGTAATAGTGCCTGACCTTGGTTTAAGTACACCGGATATCGTTTTGAGTAGGGTCGTTTTACCAGCCCCATTGGGTCCCAAAATAGCTACTATTTCACCTTTTTTGACTCTAAAGCTTGCATCCCAAATAACTTGCAAGTCGCCATAAAAAACATTGATCTTACTTAACTCAAGCAAGATACCACACCCTAAATGTATTTTTTCCCTAAGTACGCGTCGATTACCTTAGGATCATTAACAATATCAGCGGGTTTACCTTCAGCTATTTTTTTACCATGATGAAGAACCATGACTCGATCTGCAACTCCCATTATAGCCCTCATGACGTGTTCAACCCAAAATAATGATATCCCAAAATCATCACGAATCTTCTTGATTAGTTGCATTGCCTGAAGCGTCTCTGACGGATTCAAACCCGCAATGACTTCGTCCACAAGAATAATTGTTGGGTCCGTGGCCAGAGCTCTAGCTAACTCAAGTATCTTCCTCTTCTGTAATGTGAGATTTTTAGCTGGAGCATCTTTTTCTTTTTGAAGCCCTACAAATTCCAGATAACGCATGGCCTCCCTGCGCGCATCTACTAAGCTGATTGATTTACCTCTACCGTATAACATGCCAACTACCACGTTCTCAATGGATGTCAGATTTAAGAAGGGCCGAACAATCTGAAAGGTTCTTGTAATGCCCAACTTACAAATTTCATCCTGTTTTAGTCTAGTGATGTCCCGACCTTTGAATCTCAACATTCCCGCGTCCGGTTTATAAACTCCGGTAATGCAATTTATTGCTGTTGTTTTTCCAGCTCCATTTGGACCGATTACTCCTAAGATCTCATTTTTCTCAATCGTGAAGTTTACATCTTTGAGAGCAGCTAATCCACCAAAATACTTCGTTATCTGTTTACCTTCTAACAAAGGGTCCATTTTTAACTTTTCCATCTATGGAATGCTACACACCTTATTCTGATGCTTTGCTTAAAAGTCTTTTTGGTTCACTTTTCTTCCTTTTGCGATTATTAATCAAATAGATCAAAAGGATGCCATCTATCTTACTGATGATTATTAGCTCAAAACATGGACTGAAAGTAGCCATATTAACCCTTTTAATTTATATTATAATTTTATATAAATAATTCCAGAAATACGTGAGGAAAAGGAAGTTGAAGATACTAAATATCATTAGGGAGTCAATAGACTTGCACATGCATGTAGGTCCAGAGATTCTACCTAGGAAGCATAACCTTCTTTCCCTCTTCGAGAATCAGAAGAAAAAAATCCGAAAAATATGCATCAAGTCACATTGTTATTCAACGGTAAGCTGGGCAAAATTAGTCAATGAAACTTTTAACACAGATTTTTTCATTGGTTCTGTGACGTTAAACAATTTTGTCGGTGGAGTTAATCTGGACTTATTGTACGCTGATGCTAATATAACCAAGACTCCATTCGTTGTATGGCTACCTACTATACATGCAGAAAATCACTTGAAAAAGAGTGAATGGGAGATAAAAAAGGAGTGGGTCAGGGACCCAGATTTTAAGCCTCGAAAAAGCAAAACAATAAGACCTGTCAAGATCTTTGAAGAGGGAAGTTTGACAAAAGATATGTTAAGTCTTCTTGAGTATATAAGAGACTCTAACTGCGTCTTAGCCACGGGCCACATTTCATGGCAGGAAAGCGAAAGCGTTGTGGAAAGAGCTCTCTCCATGGGGTCGAGAAAGGTTGTAGTAACTCATCCAATGTATCAACTTATAAATATGCCTATAGAAGTTCAGAAGAAATTGGCGAAAATGGGCGCGTATATAGAGCACTCTTATGCGATGCACTCTATTGATAAAATAAGTTATGATGAAATAGTAAATCAAATTAAAGAAGTTGGACCTGAACATTGTATTCTTAGTTCAGATGTGGGGCAATCATTTAGCCCAAACCCAGACGAGGCTCTTTCTGACTTCGCTACTTCCCTCATCGAGCGGGGATTGACTTACGACGAAATTTATCAAATGATAGTTGACAATCCAAAGCAGCTTGTTAAATAAATATTTTGCTTTTAAATTTTCGTTTGCACCACCCTACGATACCTTCGGGTATAAACAGCACTATAAAAATTAGAAGAAGGCCGAAAATAATAGCGTGAAGAGCCTCGAAAATTATAGTATACCTAAAGAGCTCGGAGGTGATGGTAAAAAGACACGCTCCGAGTACCGGTCCCAGAATGGTCCCTGATCCTCCTAACAGCACCATCATTATCGCTTGAAAAGAAAGCAATAAATTGAAGACGGTGGTGGGATCAATGTAAGTCATGTAATAAGAATAGAGGGAACCAGCAACGCCGGGGAAAAATGACCCGATAGCTATGGCTGACAACTTAAGCCCGCTGGCTGGTACCCCCACCGCCTTGGCCGCTTCCATGTCTTCCCGAATAGCCATGAGACCCACACCAAGTTTTGAGCGAGAGATTTTATAGGTGGCAAAAATCGTCGCTATCATTACAATTAACATTGCCAAGTAAAAAATTGAGGTTGTGGTTTTTGGATCAAACGGAAGGACTGGTAGAACTATTCCGCTTGCGCCTCCGGTCCAAGGCAAGATGGTTACTACCAATCTGACAACTTCATTAAGGGAGGATGTCACGATTGCGAAATAAAAGCCGCTCACTCTCACGCATGGTAAACCAGTTGTAACTGCAAGCAACAAGGCTACCAAGCCACCGATCGGAGCCGTAATGAATGGCGACAAACCAAAATCCCTTAGCAACATGGCTCCGGTATACGCTCCTACGCCGAAAAAGACCATGTGGCCAAAGCTGATTAATCCGGTGAAACCCCCAATGATATTCCAGCTCTCAGCGAATGTAACATTCATGAAAACTATGATTAGAAGACTTAACAGGAACGTTGATCCCCAGAGGGGAAGCGTCGTCAAAAAAACTCCTAACACTAGCAGGAGTAGCAATAATATCCATCGATCAGACGCCTCCCTAATTTCCTTAATCCTCATGATTCCTTACTTCCCAAGCAGTCCGGTTGGTCTAATGAATAGGGTTAATAATAGTATTATGTATGCTACAACATAGGCCCACATTGTGGGAATGTAAACTCCGATCACCGCCTCAACCATGCCTAAAACCATGGACGCGAGCATTGCGCCAGGAACGCTTCCCATCCCTCCGAAGATAACAATGGCGTACAGTTTCGCAATCCATAAGCCTTGCACAGCTGGATAAAAGGCGTAGATGAGAGCCAAGAATACTCCCGCTATGCCAGACAGAGCCGCTCCGATACCGAAAGTAATCGATCCTATTCGAGTAGCATTAACTCCCATTAGTGTTGCAGCTTCCCTATCCTGAGTAATCGCCCGCATGGCTTTGCCGACATAAGTGAATTTTAACACTAATGATAAAACAAGGATGACGCTCATGGAAATGACAAACCCTGCGACGCGGACGATCGGGAAAACGATCCCAGCGATTTCTACAGAAGTAGCAGTGTAGCTTGTATAAATTGCCCTGTATATGTTTCCCCCAGCCATGACCATGCTGTTTTCCATAACGATAGCCACAGCCGAGAGTAACAAGAAGGACAACAGGGTTGGAGACGGGGTATTTATTATTCTAGTAACAAGTGATCTATAAATTCCCAAGCCCAATGTAAATAAAATTCCCATAGATATGCCAATAGAAAAAAAAGGGTCAAGGCCGTATAGAACAAACAACCAATACGATATGTAAGCACTCAACACCGCCATTGCTGCTTGAGCTGAGTTTGCCACCCTCATGACTCCAAAGCATAAGCTGAGTCCAACAGCCATCAACGCATATATGCCGCCTAGCAATACGCCATTAAGGATACTTTGAAGAGCCAGTTCTAACATAGGAAACACCTAGAGATCGCTAACCGCTTGTTCGTCTGTAAGTCGGCGTTAATCATTAACCCTAGTGTTTAACTCCATTCAGGCTTTGGATAAATTAATTCTCCCTTGGCGATATCAAAGGGCCAGATGATTACCATTTTCCCATTTTGCCACTGGAAATTCATGGCTCTGCCCTCTGGGACCCCCTTCTCATCATATTTCATTGGTCCAACGACCGTATTTATGACGTGCGTTCTGATATAGTCTCTAAGCGCATCTTGGTTTGTGCTACCCACGCCCTTTATGGCATTCTCTAATAGTTCACAAGCAGTGTAAGCGATGCCAACGCGATAATCCGGCTCTATCCCATACACAGCTTTATATGCTTCTACTAATTCCCGAACTCCCGGATAGGGAGCCTCTATGCTCCATTGCATTTCACCTACTACATGGTTAGCATCTTTGCCTAATGTTTTGTAAAACTCATATAGCGCCGGAGCAGTGGATAACGCAAGAATTTTTGGGTTGTATCCGAGTTCCTTGCATGTGCGAACAATCAGTAAAGCATCCGGTAGATAAGTGCCTCCAAAGAGTATGTCAGGATTAAGACCCTTAATTTTAGTTATCAAACCGGAGATATCCGTGATACCTTTAGGATACTCTTCCTTCAAAGCAATCGTAACACCAGCTTTCTCAAGGTGACCGGAGGTTCCATTAGCGATGCCCCGCGGAAAGACATCGTCTGCGTTTATTATAGCTGCGGTCTTTGGTCTTTTGTCGGTTGGCATCTTTTTGATGACCTCAGCTAGTCCTCTGAACAGATCTTCAGCAAACGAAGGCCACGTCATGAAGATGTACTTCCAGCCTTGTTCAAAGAGCATCTTCGCATTTCCGCCAGCTTCGATGAAAAGCATCTTATGCGCCTCTGCAACGGGTGCAACCGCGAACACACAGGCACTCGCAAAAGGCCCTAAGATAAAATCAACCTTGTCAACCGTAATTAGCCTTTCATAGATCGTTTTCGCAGTTGTGGGGTCACTTTTGTCGTCGTACATAATAAACCTAACGGATAGCCCGAGTAGTCCTCCCCTATCATTGACTTGTTTTTCCCAAAGTCTATATGCCCTCTCATACCATGGCGCATACGCTGAATAAGCACCAGTGTAAGGAATGGTAACGCCAATTACGATTTCTTTCTTTGGCGGAGCTGGCGGAGCTAACATTTGCATAGCAAAATAGGTACCGGCTCCTGCTATGATGATAACCACGATAATTATGGCAATCGCTGTTGTTCTCGCAATTCCTTTAATGTTCCATCTCCTCATTTCATCACCTTACTGAGCGAGTATTAATTTCACTCTTTATTAATTTTTCCATACAGTTACCGAAATTTTCATGGGAAGAGCGATTAGTCTTTATTAAAAGTTATCCTATCAATTGCCTCGCGCTAGATGACTGCCTTAGTCGAGTCAGTTTCATGCGTTACCAATGGTAGACCTCACATGTTGTTGTGCTGCCTAGTATGGACATTGCCTTACAGACACTCAATTTATTTCTGCTAACCAACATTAATAAGTTAATATCATAACGTGACATTAAAATATTTAAGATGTGTTATAATACAAAGTCCTTTATTAAGGAGGGAGGGACTTTGGTAGTTAAGGAGAAAGCCAAGAAAAAGGCCACTCTTGAAGTTGTTGAGAAGCTCGGTCGTCCTCTGGATAGACTTGTCATGGAGGGCTACTATGACCCTGAGACGAAGGTTGTGAGAGCTATTAAGGGCCTTACGCTCCACTGTGCAAACTGGCAGATCGAAGGTATATTAAGAATGTTGTTTAATGTTCTTGACCCAGAGGTCGGGAAAGATCCGAAAAACCTCATTGTTTACGGTGGGATGGGGAAAGCGGCACGAAGCTGGGAATGCTTTGAAACAATAGTAGATACGTTATTAACCCTGCAGCCGGACGAAACTTTAGTCGTTCAGAGCGGGAAACCGGTCGCTGTGTTCAAGACTCATGGAATGGCCCCAAGAGTGGTAATTTGTAATGCCATGCTCGTCGGAAAATGGGCTACATGGGAACACTTTTGGGAACTTGAAAAAAGAGGATTAATGATGTATGGTCAATATACCGCAGGATCATGGAACTTTATCGGCATCCAAGGAATTCTTCAAGGAACTTACGAAACCTTCGCATGCGTCGCTGACAAACATTTTGGCGGAAGTCTCAAAGGCAAGCTCGCTCTGACAGCGGGCATGGGCGCGATGGGCGGCGCCCAACCGCTTGCCATTAAAATGAATGGTGGAGTAGGTCTCATAGTTGAAGTTGATGAAGAAATCATCAGAAAGAGAATTGAGGGTGGCTGGCTCGACACGTGGACAGATGATCTAGACAAGGCAATTGAAATGGTTCTTAAAGCAAAAAAAGAGGGAGAGGCAATAAGCATAGGCTTGTTGGGAAATGCAGCGGATGTACTTCCTGAACTCCCACGAAGAAACATTATACCAGATGCAGTGACGGATCAGACTCCGGCTCATGATCCTTTAAGCTATATTCCATCTGGGCTAAGTGTCAATGAAGCTACAGAACTACGAGAAAGAGACCCCAAGAAGTATGAGAAAATGGCTTATGTCTCAATGAGAAAACACGTTGAGGCTATCGTTGAGTTCGTTAAGCGAGGGGCCATCGCGTTTGAGTATGGCAACAATGTAAGGAAAAGTGCTTATGATGCAGGTTTAGAGGAGGCCTTCGTCTACCCAGGGTTCATTCAAGCTTATATCCGGTCCATGCTTGAGGAGGGAAGAGGACCCTTCCGATGGACAAGTTTGCGTGGAGACCCAGAGGACATAGCTAAATTAGATGATGCCCTCATCAGGGAGTTTGGATACAACAGGAGACTCATGCGCTGGATTGAGAATGCCAGAAAATACGTAAAGTTTCAAGGTCTTCCGGCGAGGGTTTGCTGGCTTGGATATGGAGAAAGGGCTAGGTTTGGTAAAATCATTAATGATATGGTCGCTGCTGGTGAAATTGGACCGACATGGGTTGGGAGGGATCACCTTGATAGCGGAAGCGTAGCTTCGCCTTATAGGGAGACGGAAGGCATGAGGGATGGCAGCGATGCCGTTGGAGATTGGCCGATCTTAAACGCCTTATTGAACGCCTCAGCGGGTGCAACATGGGTAGCGGTGCACCAAGGAGGCGGACAGGGCATCGGGTACAGCATCTCCGCTGGGTTTGGAATGGTTTTAGACGGTACCAAGGAGGCGGAGAAAAAGGCAGTACGGCTCTTTACCGTCGATCCAGGTATAGGAGTCGTTAGACACGCTGACGCAGGTTATGAAACATCGAGGAAGATGATTAAAGAAAAAGGAATCAAGGCGCTTATGATAAAGTAGTGCGGTGATTTGAAGTGATTGATGAAATCTCTCCTGAGATGGTTGCTTGGAAAGAGATTGATTGGAAAAAGTTGACTGAGCTGAATGTAAGAAAGCTCCAGAGGTTGATGAAGGAGAAGGAAGTGGATGCCTTAATTGTTCAGAGCCTCGACAACTTTCAATATGTTACTGGCTACCGTGTGCCAGCCAACATAAATCTAATATACTACCTACACAGGCAAGGCGCGATACTACCCGCAGAAGCCGATCAACCAATAATGCTAGCAGGAGCTGCAGATATCTTCGATGTAAAGCATTTCCACTGGATTAAAGACGCACGACCAACGCCGATCCAGGCCGGCTTGTGGCCGAAAATCATCAAGAAGGCATTAGAAGATCATAAAATGATCGGTGGAACCATCGCGCTTGATTATACTATGCAATATGTACTTGCAGAAAAACTTCAAAAAGAGCTGGAAGGAAACTACAAATTTGTCGATGGATCAGAGATTCTCGAAACCGCTAGGGCAGTGAAGAATGAGGAGGAAATAAAAGTACACCGTAGAGCTGTTGCCCTAGCTGAAGTTCAGATGAGAGCCGCAAGAGATGCTGTGAGAGAAGGTGTAAGAGAGGCAGATGTAGCTGTTAAAGCAGAATTTGCCCTAAGGATGGCTGACCCAGAGGCCTTTCCTGCATGGGCCCTCTTCGTAATGTCAGGAGATAGAGCAGCTTACTTAGAGAGAGTAGCTTCTAACAAGATAATACGCAGAGGTGAAATAGTTCTCATAGATGGGGGCTGTCACTACAATGGTTATTACGCGGAGTTTTCGCGTCATGTCATGGTCGGCAACCCTACTGATGAACAAAAGAGATTGTATAGAGTGGCTTGGGAAGCTGAGCAAAAGGCTGTAGAAGCCATTAGGCCTGGAGTGAAAGCATCAAAAATAGATGAAATAGCTAGAGGAATCATTAGGGATGGAGACTATGAGAAATACCAGCATCCTCATATCACCGGTCATGGACAAGGACTAGAAATTCACGAAGCCCCCCTCATTGGTGATCCAGGTCAGGTTAAGGAATATACTTTAGAACCCGGGATGATAATTGCGATAGAACCCGGGATATTTAAGCCAGGCGTTGGGGGTGTCAGAGAAGAGGACATCGTTTTGGTGACTGAAACAGGGCACGAAGTGCTGACTAAAATGGAATACGAGGAAAAACTCCTCAGTTAATATTTTTGTCGCGTTAAAGTTCGATATATCGACATTTGTGCTATAAAATCATATTTATGAACATTTGTTCATTTTTATCCTTCTCCATGCTCATATTTGGCATATTCTACACGAAGTCCCCCTGACAGAACGAGATGAGAGTGAAGGAAAAGACGTTGGTCGCTTATATTTGTTTGTTGCTGGTCTCCCCGATAAACCATGTGCCTTTTCGCTGAGGATTCACAGCCTCAATAAGCGTGCAGATCGAGCGACCGAGCCATTTGATTTTCCCGATCACAAGCCTTCGGTTTTGGTTATTATAACTAGATCAAGTTCGCTACGCACTCGTCTGCGTACGCCTACAGATTGGAAAAGCGCTATCTTGACGGAATGTCTAGGTTTTGATAAGCCTTTCGATCGTTTCTTGGATGAGTCTTTTGACGTCTCCATCAGGCGCTATTCTTTGGAGCGTCTCGAAAGCCTCGGGGCTTAGGTGCACTGGAATTAGACGCCAGGGAAAGGTCTTGCCCAGCAACCCCCTCACCTTCTCCCTTGTCTGCTTCTCGCTGAGTCCTTTCTCGATGACCTCCTCAGCTAGAGCTAGCTGTTGCTCTGGTTCCAGTCTAAGGAGGGCATGTGCGTGTCCCGGGGTGAGCGTTCGGCGCCGCACGGCCTCCCTCAGCTTCAGGTGTAGTCTAAGAAGCCTCACTCTCTTCGAAACGTATGGCCGGCTTTTTCCCAGCCTCCTGGCGATGGCTGCGAGCGAGTACCCCATTTCCTTCAGCGCCAGGTAAGCCTCGGACTCATCTAGGGGGTCTAAGTCCTCACGTTGAAGGTTCTCGATCAGCCGTGCCTCTATGGCCTCGTCCGGCTTCAGTGGCTCATCTAGAACCAAGCAAGGTATGGTCTCTAACCCCGCCTTCTCTGCGGCTCGGAAGCGGCGCACCCCCACTAGGAGCCCGTAAAGTCCCCTCTCCAGTGGTTGAACGATGACAGGTTGCAGAAGGCCGTGCCGCTTGAAAGAGGAGCAAAGCTCGTTAATGGCCTCCTCATCAAGCATTTTTCTGATCGACTCTTCCATAACGATTTTGCTCAGCTCAAGGTTAACAAGTTTGGGCATGTCTATCACCATTTTAAGTTAAGGTTAATGCGAGTATGTGGGTAATATGTGGGTTTAGAACCCATATTATACACATGTTTATAAAAAGCTTTCTGAAACATTATTGTGGAGGCAGGAAACCATGCGGATGTCTGAAATAGTTCGAATCGATTCGAGAGGAAGGGTAACCATGCCCTCATCCCTTCGCAATACTCTAAAGTTTTCTGAAGGAATGTATGTCATGCTAATCGCCGACTTGGATAAAAAGGAAGTTCGGATCGTTCCATTCGCAGACCCTGAAGCTCAGCTAGTTGAATTTCGCACCACGTTGCCAGATGTTCCGGGCGCCCTTGCAAAGGCCGCGGCCATACTAGCACAACAGGGGGTTGACTTATTATCTACGGAATCACGAACCTTACGAAGAGGGGAATCAGCAGAGTGGCTTGCCATCGTCGATATTTCCAAGTGTAAGTGTAAACTAGAAGAACTCAAACAAATGATCATAAAAGAGACCTCCGCGAAAGAGGCGGAGTTTCGGAGTTTCCCATAGAACATACCTAAGACATCCTCTTTTGGCTCTCGATTTTTACAGTAGCTCGTCCTTAGATATCGGTTCTAGACATCGAGATACTCTTTCCTTTCCCAATCAGTAACCAGAGTGCAGTATTCTAGCCATTCATTCCTCTTTATGACTAAATACTTTTCAAAGGTCTGATCGCCCATAACTCTTTGAATTAAAGCATCTTTCTCCATCTCATCCAAAGCTTCCCCAAGCGAGGCTGGTAACCTGTCTATCCCCCTCTTTCTTCTCTCTTCGACAGACATGTGGTAAACACTCTCCTCGATAGGGTCAGGCGGTACAATTTTTTTCTTAATACCATCTATCCCCGCCTCGATGATACATGCAAAAGCTAGGTACGGGTTGCAAGCGGCGTCCACTGGTCTGTACTCAAATCTAACTTTCTTAGGCGACGAGGCGGGAATTCTAATCAGTGCAGACCTGTTATACATGCCCCATGAGAGATAAACAGGCGCCTCGAAACGAGGCACTGGAACTAATCGCTTATAGGAGTTTACGGTAGGTGTGGCTACAGCTGCTAAAGCCTTAGCGTGCGCTAATAGTCCTCCGATAAAGTATAGCGCGTATTGGGAGAGACCATACTTTGAGTTGATGTCTGAAAAGAGATTCTCCCCAGTTTTGGCGTTCATTAAGTTTATGTGTGTGTGCATTCCAGTCCCCACTCTTTCAGCGTATGGTTTAGGCATGAACGTTACAACCAGTCCCCTTTTTTCAGCGATGGCTTTTACCGCTCTTTTATAGAAAACAATGGTATCTGCAGCTTTTAATGCAGAAAGAGGTTCAAAGTTTATCTCCCCCTTAGAGTGAGGAACCTCATGATGTATTTTGTCGGGCATAATTCCCATTTGCTCGAGCACCGATGCCATCTCTTTCTTGGGCTCATAACCCTTATCCGATGAGGGAGGTGACATATACCCACCCTCGTCTACTATTAGAAGTTCACCATCAATTTTTTTAAGATAATACCATTCCATTTCAGGTCCAAACATAGCTTCGATATCTCCTCCAAGTTCTTTTCTCATGTTATCGATAGTTCTTTTTAGAATGAATCTAGGATAACTTTGCAGAGGTTTACCATCATGCCCGTAGATATTGCATATTACCCCGGCGGTTTTTTCCTCCTCCCATGGAAAAATTGTAAATGTGGATATGTCCGCTTTTAAAAATGCGTCGCTACGCTCTATCACCAGTCCTAATCCGCCTGAGGACCCATCGAAACCTGTACCCGAACCATTTTCCAAGTGACCCTTCAGTTTATTACTGGGCACGAGCATCGAACGAGTTCGCCCAAACAAATCTACATATATTAGATTAACGAATTTTACTCCTTCTTTTTCAATTGTCTCAAGAAAGTTTGTTTTATCCAAGCTCATGACATCCTTATTTTAGACTAAAGACTATTTTACCACCCTCTCGCATGCTTTATACTTTTCTAGAACCTTCTCATTTAATTCTACGCCCAGTCCAGGTTTATCTGGCAGAATTAGTAGATCTTTCTTCCATTCCAGTCCTTGTGCAGGGTCCTCTACTAGAAACTCTGGAGGTGTCCACTGGTCTATATACTTAACGTTTTCAAGTGCCATCGCAAAGTGACCTTCGGCTGCGCACAAGATGCTCGTCTCCGTGGTGCATCCTACCATACAATTCATGTTTGCTGATTGTGCCATTGTTGCTATTTTTTGAGCGTTATACAAGCCACCACTTTTGATCAGCTTTATGTTAAGCATATGAGCAGCTTTCATTTGGATAATCTGCATAGCATCAAATGGTGACCAAACTGATTCATCAGCCATTATGGACAATCTAACAGACCTCGTGACCTCAGCTAATCCCATTAGATCTTCCCAATAGACTGGCTGTTCAGCTATTTGAAGGTCAAAATTCTCCATCCTTCGCAATACTCTTATTGCCGTTGGGACATCCCACCCCTGATTAGCATCCGCAATTAGACATATTTCAGGTCCAATTGCTTCTCTGGCAACCCTAACTCTTTCGATATCCTTCAGAGGATCTGTACCCACCTTTATTTTGATCGAATAAGTAAATCCTTCTTTGACCCTTCTCTTCAGGATCTCCGAGACCACTTCTGGCTCGTGAATGTCGCATATCCCATTAATGTGTAAACTATCCTTTGTTCTGCCACCCAATAGGTCGTAGACAGGAACTCCAAAGTGTTTACCAATGAGATCATACAACGCTAAGTCGATGGCACACTTTGCACTAGTGTTTAATTCCATTGCTCTATCCATTTTCTTATGAATGATCTGGATATTGAGAGGGTCCTCGCCTATCAAAACTGGACCAATATACTTTTCTATAGTTAGAAATGCGGACTCAAGGTTCTCTCCCGTTATATGAGGCTGCGGAGCCCCCTCGCCAATACCAATTAATCCATTGTTGGTAAAAATCTGTACTATTATATGCTTTGCTACGTTTTGTTGTGCTCTAGAAGTCTTAACCGTCTTCTTCATAGGGACTTCCAAAGACGAGACTTTAATTTCGGTTATCTTCATTTCGCTTTCACCTCACTATATTGTAGAGGTATATACACTCTTTCCCAAGTTTCCCACCATAATTTCCCGCCGTGATTTTCTTCACTCCCCTCACGGATACGGCCTTTTCCACGCCTGCTTTCATAGCTTTTTTCACATATTCCAGAGTTAGTCCATTTATAATCATTTCGTACACGCAATGCACACCGTCAGGTATCTTCGTATTCTTAACTTTATCGGAGATACACGCACAGTAAGGATCATTTGTTGTTGCGACAGCATCTTTGTAGAGATTTCCTCCGACCTTAGTTCCTGAAGCCGCTATTCTTCCAGTTACGTAAGGGACCTCCATAATAGCTTCAAGTGTCATTTCCGCTGCCAGCAATGTTGATCCTTGAGAATCGCCCATTATCAAAAAGTTCCCTCCAGCAATACCTTTTGTTACTCCCAGTTTCTTTTCTATATAGAGAAAACCGTCCATACGAGGTATCTTATACATCTTTCTACCGAAAATGTCTACGATCTCTTCATAACCGTCGCCAAACAATTGAACAGGTGTGTTTTCTATTTCCACAAAGTCTTCAGCCATCTCTTGAGGCAGTGCATCAAACACCCCAGTTGTCGGAATAGGAAACACACCCTTCCGAATGCGGGTTACAAGCCAATACTTCAATTCCTCTCTTTTTCGATCTGCAACTTGCAATATGTATCCAGGCCTTTTATCAGGAGTCTCAGTTCCACTTGCAGCACGTTCAATAGACGCCTCAGAGGGAGGAATAGTCGCCGATCTACCAAGACCCTTCGTTTCTAATGCCGACTCCAACGCCCATCGTCTCGTTGCTGCAGTAATCAAAATCCTTGCAGTATACATCGAGAAAACCTCGGCGAAGGTATCCTCAACCTCAACTTCATTTATTTTCATAATTCTCCTTCCATCTTTGTCGGACGCTATACAAAGACATTAAAAGATAAATCTTATTTACTTTTAGGTATAACTTCCCAGAGCATTGAGGGAAAAGTTGTTGGAGGGTTCTAACAGAGTCAGTTTGATAAAGCCTTCGGCCATTAGAAGGATGCTTGAGCTGTCAGCGAAAATGGAAAATGTTGTTCATCTAGAGCAAGGTGAGCCAGACTTCACAACGCCGAAACACATTTTAGAGGCAGCCGTAAATGCTATGGAAAAAGGTTTCACGCATTACACGGAAATTAACGGAACATTAGAGTTGCGTCAAGCTATAGCTGAAAAGCTTGAAAAGGAGAATGGCATAGATGCGGATCCACAAACAGAAGTGACGGTGACCTCTGGCTCTCAGGAGGCTATGTTCATTGCTGCGCTAGGTTTCCTAAACCCAGGTGACGAAGCTTTGATTCTTGAGCCATATTACCCAGCTTATTTTGAAGACACCTTATTAGCTGAAGCAGTGCCTATCATGGTTTCCCTCAGTGAGGAGAAGGATTATGGAATAGAGCTGGAGGCCCTAGAGAGAAAAATAACATCTAAGACAAAGATGGTTTGGATATGCAATCCCTCTAATCCTACAGGGCATGTGTTCTCTAAGGAAGACCTCAAAGTCATAGCTGAAGTGGCGAAAAAGCATAACCTAATAGTCTTCGTGGACGAAATATATGAGAAACTTGTTTATGATGGTGCAAGACATATCAGTCTAGGTTCTTTGCCCGGCATGGAGGACAAAACAATAACAGTCAACGGTTTCTCAAAGGCATACGCGATGACTGGATGGAGAATCGGCTATGCGGCAGCTGAAAAGAAACTCTCAGCTACATTGCGTAAGATACATTATTACACGACCTTATGTCCAAACGCAATCTCCCAAAAGGCAGCCCTCACGGCGTTAACAGGCCCGCAAGACTGCGTTCAAGAAATGGTTACAGAATACAATAGAAGAAGAGAACTGGTAATCAATGAACTCAATAAAATAGAGCCTTTATCCTACACAGCACCGAAAGGAGCATTCTACGTTTTTCCAAATTTTTCAAGTTTTGAAAAATCAGATGAAGCGCTAGCATTGCACCTCTTAGAGAAAGCAAGGGTTGTGACTGTGCCTGGCTCAGGTTTCGGAAAAACTGGTGAGGGGCATTTAAGAATATCGTACTCCTCTGATTATAAACAGGTTGAAGAGGGAATGAAGCGAATACGGATGTGCCTTGAGTCTAGAACGTAAACTCTATGCATCATGAGTTAAGGCTTATCGCCCCTTAAACGCTCTCAGCGATACTTTCATATGCGATTTTATATGTGCTGTATATTGCTTTGGCAGCCTCTTCTAATTTCCTCCTTTCCTCTTGGGTAAGAGCGTGCTCAATTGTAGGTCCAATGCTCATTCCAAGCTTTAAAGGAATACTAACATACACAGGTTCAGGTATTTCAGATGTCTTATAGGGTGTTCCTACCGAAAGTAAACTATGTGTATTTAGAGCGATGGCTCTTACAATTTCTCTAAAAGCCGTGGCAGGACCATAAATCGTGCCACCAAGCTTCTCAAGAATGGCTTCAGTGTTTTCATGTACCGCACTAACAATTGTATCCTTAATAACATTCAAGTTTCTTTTCTTTACATATTCATCAAAAGATTCGCCACCCACCTTGACAGTTGACCAGAGAAAAACGTCATTGTCTCCATGCTCGCCAGCCACGTACCCCTCAACGTTATTCACAGGAACCTTGAGTTGTTTTGCGATTTCAGCCCTAAACCTAAGGGTATCAAGATGACACCCGCTACTTATTACATAGTTTGCCTTACTCACCTTCTGGAATAAAGTTGCCATAGCGTCCACCGGATTTGTCACGACAACATATCTTGCGCCAGGGTTTCGAGGTGTAACAGCTTCGGCTATGCTTTTAATGGTTTTTGCATTCGCCCCTACTAGAGCTCGTCTACCCATTCTTGGCGCCGCAGGTTTGCCCGCCATGACAACTACGATATCCGCATTCGAAATTTCATCAACATTCTCAAAAGCGTTGACCTCCATGGGGACGTGCATACCCGCCCGAGCGTGGCGCATTTCCTCAGCCACAGCCCACGCGAGTTTTGGGGCAATGTCTACCAATGTCAACTCATCGATGTATGGTTCATGTGCCAAGGCGAAGGCCGTCGCTTGGCCAACTCTACCCACACCTATCAAGGCAATATGCAACATCAACCCTCACGAGGTGTGATTTTAAACATCCTGCTTTATTACAGTGATGATCCCTTTGTCCGCATCTACCTTAACGAAATCGCCTGTGTGAATGATTTCAAATGGATCCCTTTCTAATCTATCCACGAGAGGAACCTTTGCTATCACTGCGCTAACGATGAGCACTGTTTCCACATCCTTGACGATCATTGCTTTAGGGGCGACATTGTTTGACGCCAGTTTAAAGAGACCATCGATCTGAACCACAGAACTGGCCTTTCCTGATGGAAAGACAAGCACTTTATTCGCAACGTTCTTTCCCTCCAGTTTATGACCTTTTTCCCTCACCATGCCCGTTTTGGGATCCGTGAGATAGAAGCATATTGGCTCCTTAGAGACTAAAGCCTCACCTTCTCCATAGCCGCCCACAATCTTGTGGCATCTTAAAGTACTTAAAGTAATTTCTGAAATTTTCATACCCATTCCCCCTTGATCGCGGCTTCAACGCAATCTGACAATTTCGCCACCATAGCCTCTTTAAACCTTCTATAGTAGGCGCATTTGGGTGAGTCCGTGATCCCGACCTTATCCCTATAAACATGCCAACACGGCTCGTCTATGCATGTGTCTGCTACGACGTGTCCACCAGCTCTCTCTATGACGCTCACGTAGCCCATCCTTTCGGCTAAAAGCTTAGCGGTAGCTGACGTACAAACCCAAAATGATACGTCGTCATGTATCTTCTTCCCTTCTAACAGTCTTGCAACATCTCCTACCTGTTTGAGGGTATAATGTGGGCACCCAACCATTACGAGGTCTATTTTACCGCTAGCCGTTTGAAGTTCCTCCAGTGTTTGATTAAGTTCATGATCTGTCACGGTGATTTTGTCCTGTGGAGGGCTACTTCCAAAAGCCTCTCCGACGGTAGGAGCTTCAACAGTGAAAACTGGCATGTGAAACATGGGTATAGCGCCCGATGTGTTTAGCATCGCGCATAGGTTTATGAGTTCCTCTGTCGTTGGATGCTTTGATATACCGATAAACACGGGAATTCCGTAGCCAATCTGCTTACCAACATACTGTCCCAGAAGGGTATAATCAAATGCGTCCTTTAAAGCGGCTTCCACCTTCACTAGAACCGTGCCCCTTCGGTTTTCCTTAAAGTGCAAGCCGTATTCTGGGGTCTTGCCGATAACTCCGGCTGCCAACGCGCTTTGAGCCGCTTCTCGATTTGTTCTCGCGCCAATCACAGAGTTTACATAGGGTGTGGCGCTAGATTCGGAGAAAGCAACAGTTTCACCATATGTCGGAATATTCTCCGCGGTGTACGGTATGCAACACCAATTCAATATAGCTCCTACTTGTCTATAGCCCTCCTTCACCTTCCGAGCCACATCCGCACCCTCCTTTGGAATTTCGAATACGTTGTTAAAATACTCGATATCATACACCGGGTTTGTGCTAGTCGGCACTCTACACAAGGCCCCTCCCTTAGCTAAAAGCTCGACAAAGTATAAATCTCCTTCCTGACCACTTGAAGCAGCGTGTGCGCGGCTTATTTCAATCATCCTTCCAGCATCATACGCATCTCCGATCGCCACGAGCAATTCCATCGCTTTTCGCATCCCCTCTCCAAACTCCCCATTAAGTATTCGCTCTTCCTCTTTGGTTAAGTACAATTTCAAATCACCTTGCACACTATATTACAAACTATTAACAAACAAAGATTTTTAAGTTGTATATTTAAAACTAAGGGTCTATTGTCGTATCGCTTAAGGTCAAGGGTCTTTACAGCCCTTTAAGATCTCCGGTTGTCCTTCAGGCCAAATGGTCCCAGGATTGTAAGCCATAGCGCGATGCTACTAACTCTGCAGCCGGACGAGACCTCAGTCATTCAGAGCGGGAAACCAGTCGCTGTGTTTAAGACGACCCGATTTATCCCTATAGCGAGCGTGACCTAGCGGTTAGGGGCATCCTTGGTGCTATAGGCTTTGAAGGCTGTGAGGTCAATGGCCTCGGCTCTGTCCTAGAGGTACATAAAGCCATAACATGCTCCGTCATGGTTTGGCTTTGGCTATATGCCTTGCCTTCTTAGAGGTGGGAGACTTGAACCCGGTAGCGAAGAAGAACCACCTGCCAAGTGCAAACGATAATGCTACCTCTCAGCCCACACCTTGGCCTGTCCAAATTACACTTTCTCTTTGATAACTTTACAGAAAAGGCTGGATTCGTCCACTTCAATGATAGATGCATTCAATCTAAATTCATCAAATAACTCAACGAATTGGCTACCGCTGACAGTAGTGGCCCTAAACCCGTCTTTACATACTATGGTTCCATCACGTGTCTTTTCTTCATCTATTTCTCCCAGAAGACCCGCTTGAGCTTGTTTTCTAAACCAATCAAGGCGATCCGTCCATATCTTGTGGAGTAGCTAGAAAAGAGGATAATCCCGTTGTTTTTTGTCACTCTTATGGATTCTGCAATAAGACGCTTTTTGTCCACTCCAAATGCAGAAATACCGTTTGAATACAAAATACAACATCAAAAGTACATGGGTGGAATGCCATGTTAGATGCATCCATCTGAATTATAGTATAGTTTTTGCAAGGTTTCATGTATGATTTTGCGAGTTCTAAACTTTTCCCCTGAAATATCATTGCCCACTATCATTGAAACGAAAGGTGATACTTTTTTCATAACTCTACCATAACCACATCCAAGTTCGAGAACCGAATCTGTATCATGAAGATTAGAAATGACGAATTGGATTTCTGCGTCAAGATACTGTTTAATCCTCGGAGTAGCTATTTCATAACATCTAAGGAGTTTATTAGCAGAAAGCTTCTCTTTGTAATAAGCACCTTTGTGCATAGAACAATTAAAGAAAATTCAAGATTTAAATTTGTTTCGTGTGCCTCGCCTTCCAAAACAGTTTCCACTAAAAAACTTTTTCTACCAGCGTAGTAGGGCATGCTGATGCTGGACACAAGGAAGCCATAGAAGTGGCTAGGAAGAAGAGAATAAAGATACTAATGCTTAGATAGCGCACACAGCTACCTAAACCTGCCTTCTCTTTATACTCATCTGGGAGGTACTTAGAGATACGATCTATGTATATGAAGAAAAAGGAAATTGTAGTGAGCTGGGAAACTGCTCCATTACTCCAGTTCTTGCAAGGCCCTTAGGCGCTTCACTATGTTGGGGTGGGTGGAGAAGAGCTCCGCTATTTTGTCAAGCGTCGTCACTTCTTTTCTAAGGACTTCCTCCACGAGTCTTTGATCGGTCATCGGCGCTCTTACTTGGGCTATAGCTATTGTGTCTGCTTCTGCGTGGTCTGGGTCTGCGATGAAGAGGGTCTTGAGGGAGTTGAATCCGTTCACTTCCCGGCGGGTTCTCCTCATCCTTCCAGCTGTGTATTGTATCTTGGCGAGGGCTTCGGAGAGTTTTCGGGGACCCTCTTCGATGATCGTGGCGCTGTGGCGGTCGGCGAAGTATTCGCGTAGTCGGCTTAGGTAGAGGGTGAACAGGGTGAGGACCCAGTAGAGGAGTAGGCTGGCGATGCCTATGAGTGCGGCTCCGCCGCCTCTTTCCTCCCTAGTGCTGTATCGAGCGGATAGGAGCATGGAGTATCCGATGTAGTAGAAGAGGGCGGGTAGGATGGAGACGAACATCATGATCTGGACGTCTCTGTGCTTTAGGTGGCCGAGCTCGTGGCCGACTACGGCTTCGACTTCTTCGTCTTCTAAAGTTTTCAGTAGCTCTGTGGTCACTGCCACTCTAGTTCCGGCGATGGGTGAGCCGTAGGCGAAGGCGTTGGGGATGGGAATTTTCGCGATCATGACTTTCGGTGGTCTGATGTGGCTTTTTTCGCTGAGTTTCTCCACTGTGCCGTGTAGTTTGGGGTTTTCGGATGTGGAAACTTCGTGTACGCGGTACATGGCGTCGATGAGGTAGGGGGATATCAGCCATTGAGCTACGTTAAACGCTACGACGAGGAAGGGTAGTGTCATGAGGCTGATGCCGGTTAGGCTGAGTATGACGGTGAAGAACAGCGTGGATAGAGCGATGATGATGGCTAGGGTTCCGAACATGGAAGTTCGAAGCTTCCATAGGCTCATAATCGCACCTCTTAAGTTTTTGAGCGATAAAACGAGCTTATATCCTTTACTGTTTGGGCTTTTCTGGGCTATATGTTGGCGTTTGTGAATAAATTTTTGACCTAGTCTATACCAGGGGTATGGAGCATTTGTGAAAAAATTTCTTGGTGGTGCGCCGAGATGGAATTTTTTCACCACCATGCTGAGGCGGGGTTTGTTTGGTTTCTGAAGGCGTGGAGGAGTCTGAGAATGGGCGCTTTTGTATGCGCAAGTTCATGTGTCTTGCGTGAAAAGATTTGATTATCGAGGTCGAATAGACGGTGTGGAGCAGGTTTGAAATTTAATTGTGAGGACAAATCGGGGCTTAAAGGAGGGCCGGTTTTAATGCGCGAAATCGGCACGAAAAGTGGGGTGAAGTTTTGTGGAGGATTTTTCCCGTGTTTGCTTGAAAATGAACTTGGAGTTCATAAATGTTATTATTGTCTTTTGAGGCACAACAAATTGTTGAGGGGAAAGGTAAGCGTTGAAGCAGTCTCATCGTCTGGAGTATGTGGTGGACTTGACGAAGATTGAAGGCGCTGGGGATTTTCCTTGTCCCCGCTGCGGAGTTGTTATCTCTCCTGAGGACGATTCGGAGAGCGTGTACAGCATTCTGGAGACGAAGGTGAGGGACGTGGATGAGTGCTTAGAAGAGCTACTAGTTCTATGCCATAAGTGTGGGAGTAAGATTCGCTTGACTGGCTTTCTCTCCTCCGTTTCTGAGGGAAAATAAAGCGGAACGACATTTTATTTCGTTGAGCTTTTGCTTAGCGTCACGCAGCCATTATCTAGTCGATTTGTAATCCGTATTTTCCGTTCATAGCTTGTATAAGCTGGATGAAGTTTATCCATTGGGTGAGAGGCTGAGGTAGGATTGGAGGATTCCAGACTGAATGAGGAGAACGTTGCCAGCCAACTGAAGGGCAACACCCTACGTGTGTACTGGCACCTACTTCGGTCTCCATCCAGCCTGGTGGGACCGAGAGAGGTCCAACGGCACCTGGTTTTCTCCAGTCCAGCCCTTGCCGTGTACCACTTGGAAAAGCTTACGGAGCTGGGCTTAGTGGAAAAGGTTCGGGGCGAATACCGTCTAATGAAGGTGGTCAACGTGGGAATCCTCAAACAATTCATGAGGGTCGGAACCCACCTCCTTCCACGATACATTCTGTATGCGACCATGTTCTCTACCCTCCTCCTCTTCTACCTATCCCAGTTTAGAGAAGTCAACTTCTACAGCCTCTTCGCCCTCATCTTAGGCATCCTCGGCACCGTCATTTTATGGTACGAAACCGTTAGAGCGTGGCGACAAAAACCCTAGCCAACAAGAATGGGGATAGAAAAGCATGAGTTAGGTTAAGATACGACTGTGGCTTTCAGCACCGGTCTCAAGTTTTCTGCTGTGGCTGATAGCTACCCAATCGGCATAGAATAATAATGACCTCGTGAGACTTAACGCAACACTTTTGAACAACGCCAATCTAACCAAGATGCTTCATTATTGTTCGCGTCTTCTCTCCCGCAAGATACTCCACCATAGCTTCGTCCAAGTCGAGCCATTCGGCTATGCTTGCCGCCATCTTCATATTGCTTTCAAAAATGATTCGTAGGTAGGGTAGAACCTCCTTCACCGCCCTCACCGAAGAAACGTGGCACCTCCTCCGAACCTTCATGCCGATTTGCGACTGCAGTTTCCGTTCCTGCTTAGTCCTCGACAACATCCGTATCCTCTCCGGAAAACGAAACGGAACCCACCCGAGCGGAGTTTTCTCACGAGCCATCGCCACTCCAGCCGTCATGAAGTCGACCACGTAGCGGGTCAACTTCCAGTCTTGCGTTGCCTTGATTCTCCCTCGGTAGAGGTCGGCAACTGCGAGGGCATCCATTGCCTTCGCCAAGTCGTGAGGGTCTTGCAGTTGATACGGCGCGTTCTCGTAAATCCATTCGAAAAGCATGTCTTGGTCCACGTCGGCCATGTCCACGGCTTTCTTCGCCGCCTCGCAACTCTTTGCATAGAAGATGAGCCTCAACACGTCGAAGATAGCCTCCTTTCGGTCTCGGAAAGCCAGCCAAGAAACGTCCTCGTACGTTAGTCGCTTCTTACCTTGCCCCAACGCTTGCAAGTCGTTCACCGCCGAGCGGACGTCTCCCTCAGACCGCTGAGCAATGAATCTTAAGGCACTCTCCTCGGCTCCGATTCCCTCCCGCACGCAGATTCGCTTTAAGTGTTTCACCACCTCTACGATAGGGGGTCTCCTAAACTCGATAAGGAGGCAGTAGTTACGCAGCGCGGAGAATCGAGGATCGTAGGCGTTGTTCGCAATCAATACAACGGGACACATCGCCGTCTTCACGATGTTGGTGATCGCTCGGAGCCCACCTCGGTCCTCTGTTCCCGTAATCCCATCCAGTTCGTCAAATAAAATGAGACGCCTTCGTCCAAACAACGTGCCATACTGAGACGCCAAACCCGCAAAACGCTGAACCGCCTCCTCCGTCCTATAATCGCTGGCATTCTTCTCCACCAACTCCATGTTCAAGTCGTTCGCCAAGGACTCCACACAAACAGTCTTTCCAACGCCGGGAGGACCATACAAAAACGCGGCACGTTGATGGGGTATCCCCCTGTCCCAAGACTTCACCCACCTCACAATTTCTTGAACTGCCTCCCTATTTCCTGCCACTTCCGACAAGGAACGAGGCTTGTGCTTCACAGTCCACGCGGCGTACACCTAAGCTAAACGCTCCTCATCTCGTAGCCAGCCTCAACCAGCCTCGCCAACAAGGCGCTCAACTGAACCTCCTCGTCGGCACCCTGAACCAAACGAAAGTCGATCTCGCCGACAGCGTCCGCCAGCTTAATCTTCCACCTCTCTGGCACCTCTAAACGAAAGATTTCGATGTGAATCTGGCGGATGATGTCGCTTCCCGCCACCCCATACTTGAGGATCATCTCCCTCAGCCTTTCTCTAGCGCCTAGGAAGTCGCCCTTCATCGCTAAGGTGATCATTTCCCGAACATCCGCGGGGTTAGCTCTTCCAATCACAGAATACACGGTTTCTGCATCGATCGGCTTGCCCATGGAGGCCGTAGCCTGCAACGTGTTGATGGCCCTCCGTAGGTCTCCCTCACTTACTTCAAGGACCGCGTTTATTCCCTCGTCCTGCACACTCGCGCCTTCCTGTTCAGCGATGTACTGGAGCCGATTCACGAGTTCCTCTTTCGGTAAGTATGTAAACCTGAAGGGAGCACATCTTGACTGGATGGGTTCGATGATTTTCCCGCTGTAATTCGCGATAAGGATGAACCGGCACGTTTCTGTGAAGCGCTCCATAGTCCGCCGCAACGCTTGCTGAGCATCCGACGTCATGTTGTCGGCCTCGTCCAGAATCATGATCTTGAAGGGTATCTCACCGATGGACCGGATTCGAGCAAAGGTTTTCACGGTCTCCCTCACCACGTTTATCCCTCTTTCATCGCTCGCATTCAACTCCATCAGATGCTCCCGGTAACCCTCACCATAAAGGTCGTGGGCTAGACAAAGGGCAGCCGTCGTCTTTCCAGTCCCGGGCGGACCTGCAAAAATGCAGTGGGGGATGTTCCTCGCCTCTACGAAACTCTTTAAACGCTCCACGATATCCTTCTGATCCACCATCTCATCGAGAGACCTAGGCCGATACTTTTCTGTCCAGAGCCCCACGCTCAATGCTATTCCTCTTTACTGTAAGATATCGACTCTTTTTATTTATTGTATGTGGTTTTAAATGGATTTAACAGAATCAAACGGACACAAACGGTCACAGATGAGATATGAAGAGTCATATAGCGTTCATCTGAAATAAAAGAGAGAGGATTAGTCGAGGATTTTTTCGATTTCTTCTGCTTCAGCGTCTTCAGCCAGCGGAATGCCCGTGACTTTGGCGGCTCGTTCGGTCAAAGCCATGAGGTCTTTACGACCGATCAAGTTTAGTTTCCACTTGCGTGAACCAGCCAGCAATTGTTTCAACCCGACGCCTACGCGGTCGTATAGGTAGGTGTACAAGCCCACGGCTTCCCACGGAATCTCGTTGGCGCGGTCACCGAACTTCTCTTTCAAGTATGGCGCTGCAATAAAGAACTTCTCGGGTGTGGTGCCGAACCTGTCTGCGAAGGTTCTTGCCAGTCGTCCCTCTTTGGCCAACTGTGCAAAGTAAGAAGATTTCATGACGGCGGTTAAGGGTGAACGAGCCATCAATACCGCCTTGACCATGGGTCCGTCGCCAAAGTTGCTCAACGCAATTGCCTTGTAAATCTGGGTTTCACTGATGAAGCCGCCAGCCATGACTAGGTCGGGTACGAATCGTCCTTTCTTCCTTAGGATGTTGGCGCACCTCAACACTTGCGCTTCCAAATAGACTGTAGGCGTGCTCATTTCGTCCATCATTGGCACGGGGCTCATGCCTGTTCCACCGCCTGCGCCGTCGAACGTGACCGCTTCCACTTTAGCGTCTGAAGCCATTTTCATGGTCCAAGCTACGGCTGACGGTCTGTAGGCGCCTGTTTTGAGGATGACGTGTTTTGCTCCTTGCTTTCTCAGCCAGTCGATGTCTTCTGCGAATGTTTTTGGGTTGGGCATGCCGACCCGGCTATGGCGTTCGAACGATTTGAACACGCCTTCCTTGAAGGCTTGTTGCACGGCTTTGTCTTCGGGGTCTGGGATCACTATGTAGCCTCGTTTCTTGAGCGTAATCGCTTTGTCTAAATCACGTATGCGGACTTCGCCGCCTATGGCTTTGGCGCCTTGACCCCACTTGCGCTCGATTATGTTGACTTCTAGTTTGGAGATTGCGTAGACGTCTACTCCTAGGCGTTGGTCTTCCACGTTTGTTTGAACCACGACGTCGCCGTGTTTTCCGTCCCAGAACTTTCGGAAGGTGTCAACTCGACGCTTCAGCTCTTTGCTGTACGTGACTTTGCCGTTTTCGATTTTGGCCTCCATGTCCATGCCGCAAACGTTTTCGCCGATTGTTATGATTGCGCCTGATAGGGCAGCGCCTATGGCTAGGCCTTCCCAGTTAACTCTGGCCACTTCGGTTGAGCCGAAGGCTCCAGTTAATACTGGCATTTTTAATGGTATGCCAGCGACCGTGGTATCGATGTTTACGTTTTCGAACAAGGCTATGTCTGAGTTGGGTTCGATGCCTTCTGCGCCGAAAAGTGACGAGTGTATGTTGAAGTCTGACCAGTCTAGACGGAAGTCTTTGAGGGCTCCGGCAGTGCTGGCGCCGAATTGGACGGGTTCGGGATATAGGGCTTCTCTTCCTCTGAAGGCTGAGAGGCTGATTTCGCATAGGAGGGGGCAGTTTCGGATGCACAGGGGGCACATGCCGCTGGTTGGGCTCACGTCTTTGACGCGTGTGGTGGTTCCGCAGGTGGATTTGCCGTTTAGGTATGCGCTGTTCTTGGTTACTCTTTCGCTCATCTTATCTCACCTTTACAAATGTAAACGTGTGTATCTGGGTTAACGAATCTTGGCTTTTAAACATTATGCCTTTTTTGCTGGCTTTTAAGCCTGGAATCTTCTGACTATAGCCTTTATATTGGACAGTCCCCTCTTTCTTTTAGGCAAGCCTCCCATCAAATGAGGGTTAAATGTTGTTGGCAAAACCGTTATCATCCATTAAAGATGCGGATTTTATGTTTGAAAACACACCGGTTAAAATTATCGTAAGTAGAAACTGTCCCGAAATCGAGCTTGCGGGCTTGAAAGTTGGCCCCTTCGAAGAGGGTAGAGAGTATGAGGTCAGGTTTTGGATAGCTCAGGAGCTAGAAAAGGCTGGGATAGCAAGGCTTCGAGAGGAAGAGTTGCTGGATGCAGTGAAGCTCTACAAGATGCACTGGAAGGAGCGTGTTCAGTCGGTTAAGCAGATTTCCTCCCTACCCGAGGATTTTTATCCTAAGTTACGACGATATCTCGCTGGCTTAAAAGGGGAAGCCGCGAAAAACCCAGAAAAAATGAAAGACTATGAGAAGGTAACACGACTCTCTCACGACATCATTAATTGTCGATTAAAAAAGATTGTTTCTCTCGCCTCTGCACCTGCACAAACAGATCAGATTCTTAAGAATCTGACAAAGGAAGAGCGTGTTATCTATGAACGTTTATCTGTCATTATTAGCGAGTGGAGGTCCACAATCCTGAAGGTGGGTGAATCTTGAACGAAGAGGTTTCGATAGCTGACCCACAAGAGCGATTTCAAGACTTTCTAAAGTCGGATAAGTATCGACAGCGAATCTCCCAGATGGCTATCAGTGGCAGTACCTCGTTAGTCGTGGATTTTGAGGACCTACTAGAAGTCGACTCCGCACTAGCTGAAAGCATCATCGAGAAGCCCGACGAGTATTTGGAGCACACAAATCGAGCCGCATTGGCTCAATTGCAGATAGAAGATCCTGAATACGCTGAAAGAATTGCAGAAACTGGCGTTAAAGTTCAATTTAGAGGGTTGCCGGAGACCATACTGCTTCGAACGTTAGGATCAGATCACATCGGAAAACTTGTTATGGTGGATGGGATTATTGTACGCGCTACTCCATCCCGACCCATGGTAACAGAAGCTGCATTTAAATGCAAAGGGTGTGGAAACACTAGCCGCATTGTCCAAACGAGTCCCTTTTTAAGAGCACCTGTCAAATGCAGTGATCCGGGGTGCGGCAGAACTGGACCGTTCGACTTCGTTGAAGAAGAGTCCACATTCATCGATTCCCAGGAAATTCGCATCCAAGAGCGACCTGAGGACCTTCCGCCCGGTCAACTCCCACGGTGGATCAACATCAAGCTCGTGGGAAGAGACCTCGTAGATATCGCAAGACCCGGCGACCATGTCTCTATAGTCGGAGTCGTGCGTGCAGAGGCTCCAACCCTTCCAAGAGTGGGGAAGCTTCGGGTGTTCATGCTACACCTCGATGCTAACTTCATCGACATAACAAGCAAAGAGCCTGAGGCAGTTCTCATCTCGCCCGAGGAGGAAAGACAAATCCTTGAACTCGCCAAGGACCCGTGGGTTCATCGCAAGGTTATCCGATCTATAGCCCCCTCCATTTACGGTTACGAGCATGTTAAAGAAGCCATCATGTATCAACTCTTTGGGGGGGTTCCAAAACACCTTCCAGACATCACCATACGAGGCGACATGAACGTCCTCTTAATAGGAGACCCGGGAACCGCAAAATCGCAGTTGCTGCAGTACGTCGCTAGGATAGCCCCTCGAGGACTATACACGAGTGGTAGGGGAACCACTGCGGCTGGTCTCACAGCAGCGGTGCTACGGGAGCGGGAGGGCGGGATGAGCCTCGAGGCGGGCGCATTAGTTCTTGCGGACAAGGGAGTTGCATGCATCGATGAGATCGATAAGATGCGTCCTGAGGACAGGGTAGCGATACATGAAGCGATGGAGCAACATACAGTTTCTGTGGCGAAGGGTGGCATCGTGGCAACCCTCAACGCTCGAACCGCGATATTGGCTGCAGCGAACCCTGCACTAGGCAGATATGAACCTTATCGGACGGTTGCGGAGAACATCGCTCTTCCAGTCACGATTCTTTCAAGGTTTGACCTCATCTTTGTGTTGAGAGACGTGCCTGAAAAGGAACTGGACACAAGGATGTCGGAGCACATCCTCGACCTCCATAAAACTGGCACTGTCCCGGTTGAGCCCCCTATACCGCCGGACATCCTTCGGAAGTATATAAGCTACGCCAGAAATATGAAGCCTGTTTTGACTGAAGAAGCTCTGCAACGCCTTAAGGATTTTTACTTAACCATGCGGTCGGCTAGCGAAACCGAGGGGACTCCTATAGCCATAACCGCTCGGCAACTCGAGTCCCTGGTTCGGTTGGCGGAGTCTAGGGCACGCGTTGCCTTTCGGAAGGAGATTCTCGCTGAGGACGCTGAGGCAGCCATCTCCATTATGAAAAAGTCGTTGGAAGAGGTTGGGATCGACGTTTCATCTCATAAGATTGATATCGACATTATCATGACCGGCAAGCCTAAAAGTGTGCGTGACAAGCTGAGCGTTATCTTAGGTGCGATAGTGGAGATGGAAAGAGAAACGGGTATGGTGGAAAAGTCCGCGCTTCTGGAGAAACTTGAAACCGAGTATGAGATAACGGGTCCTGAAGCGGAAGCACTGATCAGAAGACTGCAAAGCGAAGGAACCATATACTCCCCAAGAGAAGGCTATCTCAAGAAGACCTAGCAAAAGGCCGTAAACATTGAACAATAAAAGAGGGAAATTAGGCTGGAATCCAAACCTGGCTAGGTGATTTGGAACGTTATCTGAAGTTGCACATGTACGCCACTGTTAGGTATCTCGGCTTTAAGATAGACGTAGAGGCTTGATGTCTCGCTTGTGGTCGCTTGGAGGTTGTTCATGCTTATGTATATGGTCGCGGAGCCTGCCAAGTCATATAGTGCTCCTTCTGACTGCGTTATGACCCCGCCGCTGACAATTATCTGAGTGCTTGTTGTGCCGTCGTGGAGGCTTATGGTCGCGCTTGATAAACGACCAATAGTAGAGCTGTCGTAAACTTTCAGGTTAACTTTCCAATCATATGTAACCTGATTAACAACTTTAAGGACGTAGTCGTAGGAGGAAGAGGCACCGTAGCTATAATCAAGCTTGATCTGATTTGTGTCTTGCTGAAACTGTGTGGTTGTTGTTTTTACGCCTGTGACGTTAATTTTGGCATATCCGGCTGAAGTGTATAATTGTGGGTTTGTGTTAATGCTGAGAAGTTTTGTTTCGTTTGCACCCGCTGATGTGTATGTTAAGTATCCTTCGCCGCTTGTCACGTAGGCGGATGAGGAATAGTTCCAGACTTGAATCGTGACGTTGACGCTTGCGATGTCATATTCGCTTACAACTGTGAAGTTGAGTTGCGTAGGGGTGTTATTAGTCATGTTTGAGAACAAAAATTCTGTTGATACCATGTACTCGCTGTAATAGGTGGGTTTGTATTCAATCCAGTCTGCTTTGAAATCGAATTGCACGTCTCCTGACCCTGTGACTTTTACTTTCCAGTTTCCAGCGGCGTTACGGAAATCTTGAGGATTTGTGGTTATCGTCAATGTTTTAGTTTCATCCGTGTTAGCCGCGCCCGAAGTGTAATTTAGGTAACCTTGTCCGTTGGTTGGATATTGTCCCTCAACCCAGTTATAGACTTGGATAGTGATGATTATAGAGTTGGTTGTCCAAGAGGAGTCAACTGTTACACTTAGTTGAATCCATGTATATGTGTTGCTTGAATCCGTGAACTCAACTTCAGATTTATAGGCTGGTGGTGGCGTCTCAAGAGTAATGAGTCTGGCTCTCTTGGAGTATTGTGTGTCAGCGGTTACCCAATGTTGGATTTTGTCGGTTGTTGAAGTGTTAGTTAAGATGCGTTTTTTCATAAAAACGGATGCAAAGTAATTTGATGCACTTACAGGTGTGAAGAATATATGATGGTTTTCTGTTGCACTTAAGTTGAAGTTTGCATGTCCAATGCTTGAGGTGCTGCTGTGTCTCGTTTGTATGGTTCCAAGTGTTAAGTAGTCTCCGGCACTTGGTGTATAAGTGTTCACGACCTTGTCCACTGGCGTTGTACTCGTTGTGCTCGTCTCTGACTCGTCCTCACTGTAGTAGCTTGTCCCTAGCTTTAAAGCCACGATTCGGGCATCCTTGATATATGCGCTAAGGATGCCGTTTGTCGATCTCCACCTGATTATGATTGTATGAGAGGCTGCTGACAGACCTATTTTTTTGATGGTTCCAAATGAATAGTAATTGTAACTCCGGGTGATCACTGGGTCAATGTAGCTATAACCATACTCTGTGCCGTCAATTGTTAATTTGGCTTCAACAGGGTAACCGGAAGTATATCCAGAGATAAGGGCTGTTCCAATGACGAGATAGTCCGCTGCCTCTGAAGGTGTAAACGTTAATATTGTTTTATTTTGGAAAGTGGTGGATGAAGTGGACGATTCAGCATCACTTTCAGCGTATTCAACCATTTTAGACCATACCAACAAATGAGCGTTACGAATCTTTGCTGTGGCAATCGTAACAGCCGACCGGTACTTAATCTTGACAGTGTGAGAACCCGCCGCCAAATTAACTCTTTTTATCGCGAAGAATGATAGATAATCATTGGCAGCGTTTGAGAGAATTTTGTGTACGGAATACGCTGTTCCGTCAATAGTTATTTGTGCTTCTGCTTGATAACCAGCGCTCGTACTGCTTGTTGCTACTTCCGCTGTGGCTATTATGAGATAATCTGCGGTCGTTGGGGCATTCCATGTTAAGACAACTTTGTCTTGCCAGCTGGTCGAACTGGTTGTATTTTCTGCTTCAGACTCAGTGTATTGAAGATCTTGGGCTATCTGATAACTTCTGAAAGTCATGTAGACGTCGTCATTTGAAGTTAAGTTTGAGATACCTCCTGAGATCCAGGTTGTTGACCCTCCCAGAGTATATCCAGAAGGATAGCAAGCCGAAGCGGCTGTACCAGATGCCACGCTTCTTATAATTAGGTAATTCGAGTCCACCGTTTGAACGCTCGGTGGCACAGTGCCGGACATGTACGTACCACTCAATACATTGTATCCGCTTGGGTAATAGGTGGGCACTGGTGCTGCAACGCTGACCGTTGCGCTATTTCCCCCATCCCCTATCGTCGACGAGCCTGCTATTCCATTTTGCAATGCGATTTTAGGAGTCGTTACCGTAGCAGAATGCTGGGACTGTGGGTAAACCATGTTTATTCCTGCCTGCATTAGAGGTGGCTGAACTAACACAATGATTAGAAACAGTGCAAGGGCAGCGGCTCCTATTTTCTTGGCGATTGGCTTTTTTTGCCCGTTGAAGCTTAGTCTATTCCTATTTCTTGACGTCTTGTCCTCCGGTTCTTTCCCTAGGCTCCATCTTCTGGTTTCATAGAAGGCTATAGTAACATAGAGCACAATAAGGAACATGGTTATGAGTAGTGTATGGAGCCTCGGGATCAGGTAATGGAGCCCAATATATGGAACGATTACGCTTACGACCCCCACCACGTTCTCTTGAGGTATGAGAAAGGAGTCTGTCTGATTGACCATGTCACCCTTTGTCACATAATATGTCCGGTTGCCTACGCGTTGCACACCACATATTCTATGCACTTGGTATCCTTCGTTTATAGGGTTCCTGAAGACCACTATGCTCCCGTTTGACACAGTGCTGTCAAATATAACTACGATGTCTCCACAGTTTATGGTGGGGGACATGCTGTCGGCGGCGACGACAAATAGAAAGTGGGGCGTAAGAGGGAAGGAAACGTAGGGCAGAATAGTCGCAAGTAAGACCACTACCGCAAGCTGGCGCAATCTCTTCTTAAGGATGACATCCATAGGACCCACCCTACTCTAATCCTTCCCACCGAAACTCCGCTACTGCTACTAGGTGGTATCCTACGCTGTTACGATGCTGCTCGGCTGTATCTCCACCGTGGACGAACCGCTAGCGTCCACTCTTGCCGTGTTCCAGCCGTAAACGAGTTGAACAAAGTAGGTTGCGGCTGCAGCCTGAGTGATAGCGGCACTTTCCGTTCCAGCAGCGGCTTTCAGGTTAACAACAGCTTTCACACTCGCGTCTGTATCTTGTGTGGGTGCAGTGGCGCCCGTCCATATTCTTAGCTTCAGATCATCTGGCACTGGTGAAAGGCCCACCGACAACGCTGTCTGAATTTTGATTGTGAACGCTGTCACTGTGGCGTCGGCCGTCAAGTTCAGAAGCTTGTCTACTGTTACGCTTCCTCCAGACAAACCCTTTATGGTTAACACAAAGCTTGCTGTGTTGTCGTGGGATGTGTAGCCCGATGCGAGCCCAAGATTTAAAGCCTTGGTGTAGTCATCTCCCGTAGACCATCTGATCGGCGGGGTTGTGACGACGCTTGACGTGAACTGAGAGCCAGGATATATCAGCGAGATGCCAGCGTAGGAAACGAGGGGCGCTAGTAAGGCAACTCCGATCAGCAGCAGGTAGAGCAGGTAGTCGAGCCTTTTCGATCTTCGTTTTCCTTGACCCATCCAAACCCCTTTATCTCAAGTATTACTATACCATACTTAATATTACTATTTAGCTCATATGAACTCAGAATCTGAACCAGAATAAACTACATAAACTGAACAACGTGCATACACTAATCGAAAACTTTTAGACTTTCCCCGTTGTCTAAGCCTGTCTAGTCTCCCCTCCCCCCGGGTATATAGGGGTCAAAAATTTATTCAAAAACGCAAACAACATAACAACTAACCATAAAGCCCAATTGACCTCTCTGAAGAAACATACCTACTCTGCAATATTCTTTAAATTTCTCTAAGTATAAGTTACATTGATATACATTGGAAATCGAAGACCTGCCGATACCCGCGTCCGTGAAGGAAGCCATCATCAACTCCGGAATCACCGAGCTCTACCCACCACAAGAAGAAGCCATACACGCCGGAGCCCTAGAGGGAAAAAACCTCATCTTAGCGAGTCCCACTGCCTCAGGCAAGACCCTCATCGCTGAGCTCTGCGCCCTCAAACACATCCTAGAGAAAGAGGGAAAGGTTCTTTACCTAACCCCTCTGCGAGCACTAGCCAGCGAAAAATATCAAGAGTTCAAAAGATACGCCGCCATTAAGAAGAGGGATGGAAGACGAGTCAGTGTAGGCATATCGACTGGCGACTACGACAGCAGTGACCCCTGGCTAGAAAGATATGACATCATCATCACAACTAATGAAAAAGCCGATTCGTTGTTGAGGCATAGAGCGCGTTGGATGGATGAAATCTCCCTTATCGTCGCTGACGAGGTGCATTTGCTGAATGATGCTGAGCGAGGACCCACGCTGGAGGTGGTGCTGGCTCGTCTTATGCAAATCAACCCAGACGCTCAACTGCTAGCCTTAAGCGCCACCGTGAAAAATGCTGAGGAGGCGGCTGAATGGTTGAAGGCGGGCTCCATCACGACGGAGTGGAGGCCAGTCGTGCTGAAGGAGGGAGTACTCCTACACAAGGAGGCTCATTTCAAGGATGGGAGCGCCCTCCAAATAAAAAGGCCGACCAAGAACCCTGCCATCAACCTCACGTCGCATATTATACAATCAGGGGGGCAAGCCCTCCTTTTTGCGGGGACAAGGAAGAATGCGGTTAGTTTGGCTAGAAGGGCGGCCGCAAACGTGACAAATTTATTATCCAAGCCCATGAAGCGCTCCTTAACCCGAATCGCGGAAGAGATTCTCGCCACAGGCGAGCGAACAAGAATAAGCGAACTGCTAGCCGAGCTTATCCAGCAAGGAACCGCTTTTCATCACGCTGGATTGGGAGGCGCCCACAGAAGGATTATTGAAGACGCCTTTCGAGACGGAAAAATTAAGGTTTTGACGGCGACACCAACCCTAGCCTTTGGGGTAAACCTACCCGCCAGGATGGTGGTCATCCACGATTATAGGCGGTATGAACCCGGATATGGCTATTATCCCATCACCGTGCTCGAGTATAAGCAAATGTGCGGTCGCGCCGGCCGACCTAGGTATGATAAGATTGGGGAGTCAGTTCTTATCGCCAAAACTGAGGATGAACGCGACTATTTAATGGAAAGCTACGTTCTCGCTGAGCCGGAGAGAATCTGGTCCAAGCTGGCGGTGGAGCGCATTCTTCGTTCCCATGTTTTAGCCACCATTGCCGCCGACTTCGCCCACACTGAACAAGGAATCTATGACTTCTTCGGAAAAACCTTCTACGCGTATCAGTATGATCCTCGAGCAATTAGGGGGGTCATCACCAAAATTCTGAAGTTTCTTTACGACGAGAAGATGATTGAGGTGGGTGGCGAAAACATCTACGCCACCAAGTTTGGGCGCAGAGTCTCCGAACTATACATTGATCCGGTTTCTGGCGTTATGATCCGCGAGGCTCTACTAAGTCGGGCACCGAGGCTCACCGACATCAGCTTTCTTCACATGATCGCCCACACACCCGACATGTTTCCAAAGCTTCGCCCCTACTCAAGAGAAATCGACGAGATTGCCTTGTTCGTGGATGAGCATCGAGACGAGTTTATGTTCGACGTCCCCGACGAATGGGAGGACAGAATTGCTTACGAAGAGTTTTTGGGAGAAGCCAAGCTCGCTTGGGTGCTGGACGCGTGGGTCGAGGAAATCTCCGAAGACGAGACTATAGAAAGGTTTCGAGTTCAGCCCGGCGATCTATACAGACTCATTGAAGCTGCGCGGTGGCTCCTCTATGCCTCCCATGAACTAGCCACCTTATTCGGTCATAAAGATATGCTACCACGCCTTGCTGAACTCATGGAACGAGCTGAAAAAGGAGTAAAAAAAGAGCTACTACCGTTGGTCAGGCTGGAGGGAATCGGCAGAGTCAGAGCCCGCGTGCTGTATAACGCTGGCTTAAAAAGCATCGATGATCTAAAAAGGGCGCCTCTAGAAAAATTAACCAGCCTACCCTTGATCGGACCGAAACTTGCCAAGAAAATTAAGGATCAAGTTGGCGGGTTTGTTAAATCAGAAGAGTGGAAAAGGCTGAAGAAGGGGGAGGCTTGGGAACAGAGAGCCATCACTGAGTATTAGCAATAAATCGGCTTCGATCATCTTGAGGTTGTGTCATGAAGATTCGATTAGTGATTTTGGACGGGGACGGAGTTCTTTGGGATCATCCAGACCTTTCAGCTTTGTCTCTCCCGTTTAGGGTGGGTAATCGAGACACGATAGTGGATGCTCATGGGGAAAGGGTGCGCCTAATCAAGGGAGTTAGAAAACTGCTGAGAATGCTCGCTAAGCAAGGGATAATCGTAACGCTTGCTACTTGGAATAAGCCGGAGCATGTAACGCAGGCTCTTCAGCTCTTTAAGGTGGATGAATGCTTTAGGGTTGTGGAGGCTTGTTTTCACCCAGACAAACACCTCATGATAAAAAATATACTGGAGAAGTTGATGGACGAGGGTGTTACGATAGAGCCAGACCAGATACTTTACGTGGACGATAGAACGGTTCATATCGCTGATGTTCGTAAAGAAGTTGGCGATGTGCGCTTTCTTCAGATGCACGTGGACGTGAAAGACCCGTTAGAGATTTTGAGGTATACTGCCGAATGAAATAAATTTTTGACTAGTATATACCGGGGGGACTAGACAGTCCTAGACAATGGGGCTATTCTTGTTATGTAAGAAAATTTCTTGGTGGTGCGCTGAAATGAGATTTTGTTCACCACCACCATGCTGAGTGCTGGGTTTGTTTTGGGTTCTGAAGGCTTGGAGGAGTCTGGTTTTGGTGCTGTTTGGGTGCGCAAGATGGTGCGTCTTGCGTGAAGAAAGATTTTGGCTATGTTATACCGGGGAAGGGGGACTAGACAGGCATAGACAGGCATAGACAGCGGGGGCATTGTCTCTCTTTTCAGAACCCCTATATAGACTCCTTTTAGCTTCTTGGCGTGTTTGTTTGTGAATAAATTCTTTCAAGCTGAATTCAGAAGGGAATTTTCCGCCTCCCAATCATAGGCGACTACTAGCTGAAACAGCAGAAGGCGCCCAAACCATTCCTTTGCCGCCTCAATCAGTTGTCGGCTAGTCCGAATTGCCATTGTGACGCAGTAGTGCAATGATGTCTTTACAGTCTACTTTATCCATGTATCAAGTGTTTTTGTTTGTTTCTCTTTAACTATCTCTTTCTTCTCTCTTTCAGTAGAAACGGACCCACCTAAATACCTGTAAGGTAATTCATATTCTTTCGCAGGCTGTCCCCAACCAACCTCTATTATTGTAGGTGACACCTTGGTAGGATATCCTCGATAGGCTTGAAATCCCGGTTGTTCGAGAACAATTGAATCATATTTCATTTCTATTTTTTCGGCTTTGTTTTTAATTCTAATCGTTCCTTTTTCTACAGTGATTAATCCAACACTAGGAATCTCTTCTAAGAGTATTGAAGCATTTTCCTCTAATGATGGTGGAACAGCTAAATAGAGTTGCGTCAAACCACCAGAGTTCAGATAAAGGTTTAATTCTTTAAGAATATCTTTTACATTGCTTAAGCTACTTTTAACTTCTATGCCGATTAGATCGAACTTTTCTTGATTCCTCAATATTTCAGTAGCTGAAGTGCTTCCTTCAAATACCATTACATCTATTTGTCTAGGCTTTTTCCCCTTGAGATTGGGCAAAACACCCTCACGGATTGGGCTGACACCGTTGATCTTTGTGAAGTGGTTCCAAACGTCAAATCTCATTCTTGCTTCATTCATCTTTGGTATTTTTGGTTCTTTGGAACTGCATCTTAGCTCAGTTAAGCGTTTGGGATATCTTTCTATTAAGTCTGGAAAGTCAATGTCTGACTCTTTGATTGGGAGTGGCATTGACAATATACCACAACTATGTAAGTAGTCTCCATAATCCCCAAATCTCTCATACTCTTCCGGGTAGTTATGCGGAAAGACTAGGCTAAGATAACGTGTAGGATCTAATGTTATCTTAAGACTTTCTCTGTACTTTTTCTCCACACATACATAGAAATAATCAAAATATCCACTTATCATATACTTCAAGATCTGATCTACAAACTTGATTTCTTTCCTGCTATCTCTTGAAATAAAGGATATTTTTGAAAAATCTTTCACTTCCAGGCCTATGTATTCGCCTGTTGGATCTCTGGCTATTAAGTCTACAAATCCTACACCAACATTTAACCCGCTACCAACTTCAAGACCTAACTTTTCTTCCAGAACTTTCCATAAGATACAAGTTATCGTGGGTTCAACTATCCAACTCATTTTCAATCACCCATACAGAATACTCGGAGGCATTTTTTCAGCGCCCAATTTTACCCTACTTAACCATTCATCATAACCTTGCAGTATAATGTCTAATATGCCTGCCCAAGTGGCATCAGCATTTTCTGATCCAAACATGTTTCCCGTAAGGACATGTTTGATGAAACCAATTATGCCTGTTCGTATGAGGAATCGTTCGAATGCTCCAGCCTCTTCTGTTTTTGGCCATGTCATTCTAGCTTTCTCAATGAAATCATACTCCTTGTCATCTATCTCTATTTTAATCGTTTTCATATAATCCCTTCCATCAATATTCCGTTACATGTTTTGCTTAAAAAATTAAAGTAAGTTCTAGAACCCTATATAGCTTCCTAGACGCTTTATCGATTGTTTTGCTGTTCTTCTAGATGATGTCTTTAACCTTGCTTTTTCCATAAATTTTCTCATGCACACAGAATTGACAGCGTAGCAGAAAGCAAAAGAACGCTTAAGTTAAACGAAAAGTAAAATAGACATTATTCGTTTATAAAATATATGTTTCAATGGGATTTGGCAATGTTTCTCCCGATTACCGGAATTTTATTGGGAGTAACTTTTGGATTAATTGGGGGTGTCTCTAAAGAAGAAAAAATCAAATACATTACCATATCTGCTTTCGGCGGAATTCTTGCCGCGGCTTTTGGCGGCGGGTTATATGCCTATGGACCCGGGCAATTAGAAATTCTATTGTCGTTTATTTTTTGGTCATGCTTAGGGTATATGCCAATGTACCTAATCGGTCTTTCGTATAGAAAACGGCGAGAAAGATCACTGAGTGAAGCTTTTGCTTTCGTCCCGGCGGAGAGAGGAAGTATAGAAGAACGACAAATTCTAAGGCATATACCTAAAGTAAATTCGAAACTTGAAATAAGGAGGAAATGGTTTTTCGGTTTCAACGTAGTTATTCCATTTACTATAAAAAACACAACTCAAATTGAGATTGATGATCTCAAGGCGATTTTAAAAATTAAAGATAGAACTCTAAGGAGAAAAGAGAAAATAGTTATTAAAGATTTAGTGAACCTTTTCCCTGAAGAAACGAAGAATTATACTATTAGCGAAAAATTGGGGCGAACCTACAAAAATCATAGTATAATTCTGAGTATAGATAGGCGTGGGGTTACGTTAGAAGAGTTTCATTGGGATATTTAATTAGAATTCAGGCATGCAAAGCTCGCTTTCCGCAAATAGCCAACTTTCTTTATTTTCAGCGCCTTTCTCGTTTATGTTTATTATTTATAATTTAAATAACATACATTTTCTTGTGTTTTAATAGAGATTTGCGCTTGCACTCAGTTAGTCGATTACGCCTCTAGCCTTTCTTTCCCGCTTTGTCTTCTCGATGGCTAACTCCACCTGCTCTACCGCGGTACCCAAGTAGTTTCTCGGGTTCAGCGCTTCTTCCACCTCCTTTTCTCTCAGCATTCTCCGCACGGTGTCGTCTTTTAGGAGAATTTCCCTGAAGGGGCGCTTTTCCGCTTCGCTTTGTATCGTTAATCGTCGAAGGTGCTCGTGGGCTTTTTGACGGTCCATTCCCTTCCTTGTTAGGGCGATCATGACTGCCTCTGACATGGTTCGCCCCTGCGTTAGCTCCATGTTCATCCGCATCCTTTCTTCGTCAACGCGCAAATCCGTTAATATGCTTGTCATCAAAACTAGAATGTAATCGATGAGGACGCAGGACTCTGGAATGATGAACCGCTCCGCGGAGGACTGGGTCAAGTCGCGTTCATGCCACGTTGGAATGTTTTCTAGAGCGGGCACCACGAGGCTCCTCACGACCCTTGCCAGTCCGGAGACCCTCTCGCAAAGCTCGGGGTTGCGTTTGTGCGGCATAGTAGAACTACCCACCTGCCTCTCCTTTTCAAATGGCTCAAAAATCTCGCCGATTTCTGGCCTCTGCAACTCCCGAACCTCGGTGGCGATCTTGTCCAGCGTAGACGCGATCATGGCGAGGAGACATACGAGTTCCGCATATCGGTCTCTCTGAATGATTTGCGTGGAAATCTCCGCCGGCTTGATGTCCAGTCGTTGCATGACTAACTCTTGTATTTTCATGGCGTTTGGACCCAAGCCTGCTTGAGTCCCCACAGCCCCACTCATCTTTCCAACTAATACTCGTTCTCGGCACTCGCGCAGTCGCTGAAGGTGGCGGCTGTTCTCCCTCATCCATACAGCGAACTTGAAGCCGAGCGTGACGGGTAACGCGTGTTGTCCGTGGGTTCTACCCATCATGATGGTTTCCTTGTGCTGGTCCGCCCTCCTCATCAGCGTCTCTTCAAAGTCGTTGAGCCTCTTCTCGATTAAGTTGAGAGCCTCCTTCAGTTGAAGAGCCGTTGCAGTGTCCAAAATATCGGAGCTCGTGGCTCCGAGGTGCACGTAGGCTCCGCTGGACCCGCATACCTCGGCTAACGCTCGAACGAGGGCGGTGGTTTCATGCTTGATTTCCCGCTCGATCTCCTTCACGCGACTAAGTTGAACATGCTGGATGGAGGCTGCTTCCACGATCTTTTCAGCATCCTTCCGTGGGATGTTTCCCACCTGGCTGTGAGCCCAGGCTAGGGCTGCTTCTACGTCCAGCATCTTTTGAAGTCTGTTTTCTTCTTCAAAGATTCTTCGCATTTCTTGCGTTCCGTAGCGGCCTGTATCGATGGGAAGAATGGGCAACGCGGTTCTCCTCCAGCACGATACATAAGAGTATGTTAAAGATTAAGCTTACCAATTTATCATTTGGGATACCTTTATAATAAACTTAGTATCTTCACTAGAGGTAGTTTGCTGGTTGTGCGAAGTAGGAGACGAAGGCCAGTGGCTCTGCCCGTCGAAGTGATCTTCACGATAGACCTCATCGCCACCTTTGCAGTATATCTTATCGTATCGCTCAGCCTCAACCTAGAGTTTGGCTATACCGGGATTCCTAACTTCGGTAAACTGCTGGCAGTGGCGGGAGGGGCATTTGCCGTCGGTTTCTTTCCCGGCAGGATGGTTGCTTGGCTACTAGGAATAGGCCAGGGCTTAGACTACATCGCGCATAACGCTGAAATAGTTACGCAAGTAACCCAAGTGCTCGAGAACGATCCCGCATTTGCTTTGGCATTATTTTCCGCCACCTTAGTCATTGCCGGAATCATTGGCGCGGTCTTGGGTTTCATCGCTTGCTATCCAGCCATCCGGCTTCGTGAGGACTACCTAGGAATAACGTTGCTCGCGATGGGAGAGGCCATCCGAGTTATCGGATACAACTATCCTCCAATCATCGGAGGAACCCTCGGCGTCATGGTGCCTGACCCGTTCGCGTGGGCTGGAGAACTTAGGTACACTGTAGTATCGTTAGTAATACTTGGTGTATCTATTCTAGTGCTCTTTTACCTTGAGCGCTTGGTAAGGACACCGTTGGGTAGGATGTTGAGGGCGATCAGGGATAATGAGAACGTGGCGGAGTCGCTTGGAAAGGACGTAACTCGCATTAGGATGAAAACTCTCATAATTTCCTCGGTTATCGGATCGATTGGTGGTGCGCTATACGCGTTCTACACTGGTGGGGTAATCAGCACAGCGTATCATAGGGCGTCTTGGACCTTCTGGCCCTGGGTCATGGTGATTCTAGGAGGTGCAGCCAACAACATGGGCGCTATGCTGGGGACCTTTGCCTTCGTAACGGTGAGGAAGTTCATCATATTTTATAAAGATCAGCTAACTCCTTTTGTTCCCTTCTCGGTTGTGTGGCTTGACTTCTTGCTCCTTGGAGTATCATTAGTATTGATACAGATGTATAGGCCAGAGGGTATTGTGTCGGAGAAGCCTACGTTTACGCTAGGCTTTAAGAAGCTGGAGAAAATGGTTGGCTCATCCAAAAGAGAGGGTTCCAAAAAGTAGTGGCCGGTGCATCCAAGACCTTCCCTTTAATCTTTGATGTTTGTCTGGCGATGCATTTCTACCATTCTCTATGAAGCCTTCTGCTTGCTCCGTCTGACCGCCCTCAATATCCCCAGCCAGTTCACCCCTAAAAGACCTTTAGGAGCTAAGAGAAGAGTGACCGCTATTGCAACCAGGGGGATCATGGGGCGATAGGGTATTGCCCATGTCCCAACCCAAGAGGCGATGTAGCTGGTTCCGAGTATTTCGGCAGAGCCTATCAAGAAGCCTCCCAGCACAGCACCGTAAATGTTGAGGAGTCCTCCTACGATGCTTGCCGCGAATATGCTTGCTATTAATATCACACCTACATCTGGGTTGGATAGAAGATGTATGGGGAGAAGTCCTCCCGCAAGTCCCGCTAACCCGCCTGCTATGAACCAGGATATGGCATAAACTATGTTAACGTTTACGCCCACCACACTGGCTAGAGATGGGTTCTCGATGGCTGCTCTCATCGCAACCCCGAACTTCGTTCGCGTTAAAACTAAATATAGCAGCGTCACCGTAACCACCGCAAGCGTTGGGGAAACGATTAAGATGCCCCTCTGGCCTGCGATAGTGACATCGTAAGGTCTGAGGTAGAAGTACCTTGAAAGGATCTTGAACTGCGTCGCCAAGTAGTCAGCGTAGATGTTTAGTATGGCTAACAGTATGATGTCGATGGCGAGCGTGGTTATCATCAGCCCGACGATCGAGGCTCCTCTTCGCATAAGGGGCCTAAGGACGAGAATATACTGAGCCAGCGCGGTTGCTCCGCCGATTGCGAAGGCTAAGCAGAGATAGTGGTATAGGTTGCCTTTCCAAACCGTCACCGCCGTTAAGGTGATATATACTCCTACTGCTGCAAATGTTCCGTGGGCGAAGTTGGGAACCTTGGTGGTTAGATAAGTGAGAGTGAGTCCAATACTCAAAAGCGTGAGGAGACTGCTGAATATAATTGCTTCCAAGTAGATGGGATCGATCATATGCCCTATTAGATGGGTTAATTTAGGAATAAGCTTTACTCTTAAGGGGCTGGATACGTCATCAGCTAAGCTTCCTAAATAGAAAACAGACGCATTTATAATAGTAAATTTTTTTAAGGAAAACATTTAAAATATTTAGACTTGGAGAGATGCATTTTGGGACAACCTTGGAAGACATACCTAGTTGTTGCGCTGATAGTGGGTCTGATCATTGGAGCTGGCATTGGCTGGATTGCGAAACCGATTCCACCACCAGGACCAGAGTGGGTCAGCAAATCAGAACTTGATAAGGTGAAAGCTGACCTTGCGGCCAGCAAATCAGAACTTGATAAGGTAAAAGCTGACCTTGCCAAGCTGACAGGGGACTACAACAAGCTAAAGGCTGATTATGATGCGTTGCTGAAAGCGGGATTAACCGGCGAAATAGTGATAGGCTCACTAATGCCGCTAACCGGAGACCTAGCCACCTACGGCGCGAACAGTAAGGTTGCGACAGAATTTGCAGCCGAAGAGGTAAACGCGTTTCTGAAGAAGTCGGGAGCGAAATGGACTCTGAAAATCATAACTGAGGACACGGAAACAAAGCCCGATGTTTGCTTGGAGAAACTGAAGAGTCTTGCAGCAAAGGGTGTAAAGTTTGTCGTAGGTCCGATGAGCAGCGGGGAAGTTCGAAACATCAAGGGGTATCTTGACGCCAACAAGATATTATGCATAAGCCAGTCCTCAACTGCGCCAGCGCTCGCCATAGCAGACGACTTCGTTTTCAGATTCTGCCCAACCGATCTTATACAAGGACCTGCAGTAGCCAGGCTGATGTACGGCGACGGAATACGGTACGTGGTTGCGACATGGAGAGGCGATGCTTGGGGAGATGGACTGGAAGAAGCAGCGGAAAATAGGTTCAAGGAGCTCGGGGGCACCTTTGTCGCAGAAGTGAGATACGCCCCTGAAGCTAAGGAGTTCTCAGCTGAGGCGAAGGCTCTAGCTGACGCAGTTTCAAGTGCGGTAGCAAAGTATGGAAAGGATAAGGTGGGTGTTTACGACATAGCGTTTGAAGAAGTCGTGGGCTTCATGAGTGCATGTAGGGCATACCCCATTCTCTGGGATGTTAAGTGGTACGGAAGCGACGGAACAACTCTAAGCGCGGTAATGACTGCGGATAAGGCGGTAGCTGAGTTTTCCGCTAAGACTAAATTTAACAACCCGAGCTTCGCTCCAACTAGATCTGAGAAGTACGAAAGGGTTACGGCTAGGGTAAAGGCAGTGCTAGGAAGGGTGCCAGATTGCTATGCATACGCAGCCTACGACGTAGTTTGGGCACTAGCTTACTCCTTAATGACCGTAGATAAGTACGACAGCGAGGCTGTGAGAGCAGTTTTACCCGACGTGACCAGATCCCTCTTCGGTGCTTCCGGCTGGGTGGTACTCGATAAATATGGAGACAGGGCAGCTGCTGACTATGAGCTATGGATGATCGTCGAAATAACACCTGGAGTGTACGATTGGAAGCAGGTAGGTACATACATACAAGCCACAGACTCCATCACATGGCTATAGCTTTATCTACCTCCCCCTTCTTTTTTATGGGATAACCATGGACAACGTGCTCACAGTTGAAGGTGTCAGGAAGACTTTCGGCGGACTAGTCGCCCTAGACGACGTCAACATGAGCGTCAAAAAGGGACTAATGACCATGCTGATAGGACCCAACGGAAGCGGCAAGACCACCCTTGTAAACGTCGTTACCGGATTCTACAGACCAGACAGAGGTAGGGTATGGTTTGAGGACAAGGAGATCACTAAATGGCCGCCACATGAAGTGTATAACGCAGGTGTCATGAGAACCTTTCAGATACCACAGCCTTTCCAAAAGCTCACCGTCCTAGAAAACCTACTTACCGCTTGCAGAGGCAACCCCGGCGAGTGCTTCTCCAAAGCCCTACTAAAAAGAACATGGATTAGTGAAGAAGAGAAGGCTGTGGACACGGCCCTCAAGCTTCTAGAAATTCTTAACCTCGACCACATGTGGAACAGACGGTCCTACGAGCTAAGCGGAGGACAGATGAAACTGCTGGAGGCGGGAAGAGCCATCATGAGCGGGGCCAAGATGATCCTCATGGACGAACCAGCCTCTGGCATATACCCGAAACTAGCGCATGAAGTCTTCTCCCATCTCACCGACATGAAGAATAAGCTCGGAGTCACCTTTTTAATTATTGAGCATCGGCTCGAGCTAGTCCTACCTTACGTTGACTACGTTTACGCCATGGCAAGAGGAAAGATCGTCTCGGAGGGAAAGCCGAAAAAAGTCTTAAGCGACCCGGTCGTAATAGAAAGCTATTTGGGCGGATGAAACATGTTAAAAATTGAAGGCATCAACGCCGGCTACGGAAGACTCCACGTGCTCTTCGACATCACCACCAAAGTGAAAGACAAGGAGATCACAGTGCTCGTGGGTCCCAACGGAAGCGGCAAGAGCACCCTGCTGAAAACCGTCTTGGGAATCACACAAGTGTACTCGGGAAAGATCCTCTTTAACGGAAAGAACATTATAGGACTACCCCCTCATGCGGTAACCAAGCTGGGCATAGCATACTTACCTCAAGTTGACAACGTCTTTGCAAACCTGAATGTGAAGGAAAACCTGCTTATGGCCGGCTACATTCTCGGCAGGGATGAGGCTAAGGAACGAGCTAAAGAGGTCTTAGAGGACTTCCCGGTGCTGAGCGAGTACATGGATCGAAGGTCGGGCACCCTTAGCGGTGGAGAAAGGCAGATGCTGGCAATGGCGATGGCGATGATGAGAAGGCCCCAAATTATGCTTTTCGACGAACCCACGGGCAGCCTCGCTCCCAAAATGGCCCTTGAAGTGCTTGACAAGATAATAAGCCTACGAGACAACTATGGAATGACCCTCGTGCTGGCTGAACAGAACGCTAGAAGAGCCCTTGAACACGGGGACGAAGCCATTCTTCTCGTCAGCGGAAAAGTAATGTATGAGGGTGGCTCACTGGACCTTCTGAACCACCCAGAGCTAGGCAAAGTCTACCTAGGCATCAAAACGGCATGAGCCCCCTCTTTAAAAAACAATCGAGAAGCCAACTCGTTTCTAGTTAAGGAATCAGCTTATTTCTTCGAATTATCTTACTTAGTGTTCCCCGTCTGAGGCTAGCTCATGGGTGCCATGGTAGCTGTCGTCAGCAAGAAAAATGAAAACGTCATTCCTAAAGCGGCTCTCATGCTCCAAGAGTTGATGCACCGAGGAGTCGACGCCCACGGTGTTGCCTCACCCAATCAAGTAATCGTCGCCAAATCAATAAAAGAATTAACGGACGAAAAAGCTACTTCTAGCACGGCTCTGGGCTACAACCTTTCCCGCATCCTTCCGAGGGACTGCCCACAGCCAGCTCAAGGCGAAGGCTTTTCCCTCGTGTTTGAGGGACGACTGTTTCCACCTCCCAGCTTGTCTGAGGTTGATGAGGTGATGGAGGGGCTTAAGCCTAACCCTCAGAGAAACGCTGCCTACGTTATCGAGAAGCTTAACGGATCATACGCGTTTGCCATCTCCTATCCCGACAGGGTAATCGCTGGACGAGATACCATGGGAACTAACCCACTTTACTATGGCGAGAACGAAACCACCTGCGCAGTAGCGTCGGAACGCAAAGCCTTGTGGGCGCTGGGGATAAAAAACGTAAAATCGTTTCCGCCAGGAAATCTGGCCATCATTAACGCGCACGGCTTCTCATTTCAACCCGTAAAAACGGTAACACAGCCCCCTTTAGAACCCGTGCAGACGGAGACCGCGGCTAAGCTTCTGCAAGACCTTTTATTGAAATCGACGAGAGACAGGGTTGCGGATGTAGAGAAAGTTGCCGTAGCCTTTTCAGGAGGCTTAGACAGCAGCATCATCGCGGTGTTAGCTAAAATCTGCGGAACCAACCCGCATCTCATTTCGGTGGGGTTGGAAGACCAGCCCGAGGTTCGGTATGCAGAAACTGCGGCAGAAGCGTTAGGACTGCCTCTCCATCTCCAAACGTACACGATAAGCGATGTGGAAGAGGTTCTCCCACAGGTTCTGTGGCTAATCGAGGAAACCGACATAGTGAAGGTTGGCGTCGCCATTCCGTTTTATTGGACCGCTAAAATCTCTTCAAAGCTGGGACGCCATGTCCTCTTGACTGGACAGGGAGGCGACGAGCTTTTTGGAGGCTACCGAAGGTATCTGCAAGAATACACGCAGTTTGGTGCTTTAGCGGTGCAAGACGCCATGTATCGGGACGTAGCCTCGTCCTACGAGACAAACTTTCAAAGAGACAATCAAGTCTGCTCCTTCAACAAGGTGGAGCTAAGGCTTCCCTTCGCCGATCGTGAAGTTGCACAGTTTTCATTAGGTCTGCCCCTGAGCATGAAGATTGATTGCATGGACGACCCCCTTCGAAAAAGAGTGTTGCGACAAGTGGCTCAAAGCCTCGGTATGCCCCCCTTGATTGTCAATAAAACCAAGAAGGCTGTTCAGTACGCGACTGGAGTAGATAAAGCCCTTCGAAGACTGGCGAAAAGGAAAAGATTAACTTTGCAGAGTATGCTGAAAACAGCCTTCCGAAGAGTGTACCCAAACTCGGAGAAGAATGACTAAGCTCGTAAAAATTAAATATCAAAAGAGCAGGGAGTCTCAATAAGAAGACGATCCGCGATGAGGGTTCCTAATGTCTAAGGAAAGGTTAGAGGCATACCTTCAGGAGAAGGGTGTCGCAAGTGCTAGGATTTTAACCTTTAAAAGACCGACGATCACGGTTGAAGATGCAGAGAAACAGCGGGGAATTTCTAGAGAGAAGATCATCAAGAGCATGATTTTCACAGACGAAAACGGAGTGCCTGTCTTGGGCATCGTGACGGGTGATAAAATGGTTGATGAAGAAAAGTTAACGAAAGCTTGCGGAGCCAAGAGAATTAAGATTGCTCGCCCTAGCGCCGTAAAGAATTTGACAGGTTATGAGGTAGGAGCCATGCCTCCAGTTGGCTTTAAAAAGCCTATTCGAACTTTCATCGACCCAAAGGTGCTATCCTTCGATAAAGTATACGGAGGCGGCGGAGCGATAAATGCTCTCTTAGAGATCGATCCTCAAGACATTAAGAAATTGATCAGTGGAAAAATAGTTGACATAAGCAAATGAAGATGTTGACCTTGCGGGAACCTTCTCTTTTACCTGAAAAGGCGTTAATTAACCATTTAATATAGAAAGCATCGCCTGCATGAACAAGTTAAGAAAAAGGATGGAAAGGGATCATTCGATGATTTCAATAGCACCGTTGGGACATTGCACTTCACATGCCCTACAAATAAGGCACTCGTCGGGGTTTATCACGACGGATTTTTCTTCCCGAATCTCGAAGACGTTTACGGGGCATGTGTCCACGCAAGTTCCGCATCCGTCGCATTTTTCTTTATCAACCTTGATTTCAACCATGACGTAATCGTCCTCCTTTAGATTTTAATGAAGTGGATGTTGGAAAATAAAAACGTTTGGATGCTTAGCGGGTTTCCTCTCGAAGTCTCAAGAGAACTTCGTCGATGGTGGTTTTCGCTCGATCTCTCCTTCGATGGTATTCTTCAAGAAGCTTACGGTACGCTGAAGTGGATATCTCCCCGCGGCGGTATCGGGCTTCCACTCTTCGAAGGTCCGTTTCCACCCCTTCAAGTTCAGTTTCAGCGACCTCAACCTGTCTCATTATGTTTGCGTATCGTGGACTTCCAGTTCGTATTTTTTCTCGAAGACCGGTTAGGTTCCGAGAGAGCACAGAAAGGCGTCCCTCCAGCGTTCTTTTCCGCACCTTGTACCGGCGTCTGGGAATCTTTCCCCTCCGTGCCTGCTGCTCCATCGATTCGAGTTCTGAGAGAATCCTTACCCTTTCTTCGTAGGAGTCGACGAAGCTCCTTAGGTCTTCTGGCGGAACCGGAACTATAGGAACTGGTGGCTTAGGGGCTCGCCAAAGAAAGGCTACGGCGCACAAAACTACGGCTAAGGTTCCTACCCACAGGGTGGGACGGAAAGAAGCCCAAAATATGAGATACTCGTATGAAAAGGTAAAGTGGAGGTCATGGAACGGCGTGACGTTGGAAAAAATAAAGGTTGTTGTTTGTTGAAACACGCTTTTTTGAACATTATGTGGCTTCATCGAAGAAGATCTGAATTCTGCTCCTTCAGGCAGAGTTATGATCACGGTTAAAGTTCGTATTGTCCAGTTGAAGTTTTCAAGGAAGGTGAAGGTTAAAGTGAAGTCTTGCCAACTTTGCTGATTAACATGGTTGTTCCATGGAAGCAGGTAAGTCGCTGTGAATTTTCCAGCCTCGTCCTTTTTTAAGGCTGCTCTAAGGCTTACTGTGGCGTTCGTGTACGTGGTTGCGTTCTTCTCTTCTGAAACCACTGAAAGGTCACCTATGGCATCCGATGCAGAAACGCCGTAAGCGCCACGAGGCAGTTGGATTTTTATCTGGGAAAGATCCCTGTCCGCTTTGTTGGTTATATGATAAAGGTCGGAGAGACGAACGTGACCCCACTCATCGAGTGTTATCTCTCGCTTTACTTCATTAGCATCAATTATAAGGAAGGCATCACGAGTGTCAAAGGTTAACCAGGCGGGCTCGTAGGCAAATTCTTTGAGAGGACGCCTTGTATGATTTAAGACCTGGCGAGAATCCCGTTTGGTAATGTTGTAATCGAGTCCCTTCTCACGGAAGGAGCTGTCGGTATAGTTGGCGTTGTGCGGAAGAGTGACCGTTACGTTGCATAGAGAAGCCTCCTGAGTTAAGCTGGGATAAGCGGGAAAGTCGAGGTTAAATGAGGTTTGCGCTGTGGATGATACGAGGTTGGAGAAGACAAAAACCACCGTGAAGTTGTATGACTTACCGTCGCTGATGTCGATTGGCTCATGGAAGGTCACGTTGATTCCATAGAAGCCGACCCTCCCTAACCCAATGTCACACATCACCTCAAACCGTAAAATAGGATTCGACGTATCATAGGCGAAACAGTAATTGAGATTAGACCCAAACTGGAATGGGAAGCCCATCGGAAAATTCTTTAAGGGCTCAGCTTTTTCGCCCGGTTTTGTGGAAAGCCTAACAGTATCGTTGATGAGAACTAGTCCGCCGTCTCGGACCTGGACCGCGTGATCTACTTGAATATTTATGGGGGTTGAAGGGGGGGTTCTGGTATAAACGGTTACTGCGTGAGCATGCAACGGTGTAAGGGCTAGCAAGAAAAGAGAGAACGTAAATAGAATAAATGGTAGCAGTGCTTTCTTCAAATCGAACACCATACCAGCCGTTAAGTTACCTCATTTCAGCTTCCGTATTTAATTTCAATTACCCTTATTTACTTTTAGAGTATTCTGTTAATCTTTTATCCTTTAACTCCACGTACGGGCTTACTCTTCGAGCTAAATTGGCTCCAACGATTCGTTCAAGGTCCGCGATAAACTGAATTTTGGTGTTCATTCGTGCTTTTATAATTTTTCTTGCCGTGATAGGACCAATATAAGGGATTCGAACAATTTCGTGATAGGTTGCAGTGTCTAAGCTGATGGGGAAGGTGTCAGGATTCGTCTCGGCGAAGGCTAACTTGGGGTCGATGTTGGGCAAAAAGTCCTCATCGTCCACGATCTGAGCGAAGTGGTCAGCTTTGAATCCATAGTCTCGTAGGAGGAAAGAGGACTGATACAGTCGATACTCTCGGGAAGGTTGACACGCAACCCGCTTTTCCAGCGGCGTCTGGGCTATCGGCTCAAAGCCACTGTAATACACTCTCCTTAAACCCTGCTGTTTATAGAGCCACTCCGTGATTTGGAGGTGCTGCCAGTCGTTGTCGTCCACTGCGCCGACGATCATCTGGGTGTCGACACCAGCCTTAGCGAAGCCAAACCTCGATTTGGCGGCTTCAGGCTTCGCTCTTTGAACCTCGTCTATGACCCATTTTAGGCGTTTGAGGACTGCCTCCTTGAACCCTCCCTTGTCTGGGCAAAGTTCATCGAAGACATCTTTGTTAGGTGCCTCAAGGTTCACTCCAACTCGGTCTGCTAACTCTACGGCCTCCCTTATGTGATGTTGACTTAGTCCGGGCATAAGCCTAAGATGAACATATCCAGGATATCTCATCTTCCTTAGAATGCGAAGAACCTCGAGCTGTTGTTCAGTTACGTAGTCAGGGTCCTTAAAAACTGAAGAGCTTAAGAAAAGACCCATGATTTTTCCCTCCCTCCAAAGATGCGTCGTTATTTCCGCCAGTTTTTTAGGCTCCCACGTCGCTCGTGAACACCTTCGACCCGCTCGAAAAGCACAGTAAACGCAATCGTTTCTACAATAGCTGGTGAGGAGGGTTTTTAAGAGGGGGACGCATCTTCCACGAGCGGCAGCCTCGTAGATAGGCACTACGCTGCGGTCCCAACGAGCGCCCAACCTCAAAAAGTGCCACTTATCCCTCCTTTGTACTGGCTTGGACACCTATATCGCCGTCAATAACTGCTGGCTTGAGAAGGAAATACCTTTCTCATACAACAACTGATTTAGCTATTTCATATCGGCTAAAATGCTTAGTCACGCGGATGTGGCAGCATGAGGGCTTAGATTTCCCCGTGTTTAAGGTAGTAGTCTTCTTCTTTCTTCAACCCGAAGCTTCTTACACCCTTCTCTTTCAGCTGTTTCGTAAGTCTTTGAGCATACTCGTGGCTGATTTCTCCTCTCCTCTCCAGATATCTAATGATCTCTTCTGCTTGTCGCTCATCGTCGCATCGTCGGAGGAAATCGATCACATCCGGCGCATACCCGGCAAATTTCTTTGAAGAAGCGTTTTCTCCGGTTTGGAGATCAGACCTAACCGAGGTTATCCTTACTTTATGTTCTTTAGCCTCCAGCTCCTTAGCCAAGTGCGGAAACATCCTCTTAAACCGCTCTTTTTCAACCTCCATCTTCGCTCACGTACTCCGCGCCGTCTGCAATATTTCCTTCGTGGTCCTCCAATCTTTTTATGAAACAACATCTATTTAAGCCGATGTGAAACATAGCTCTAAAAAGGGAATGTATGAGAGCCTTAGACTTAAAATTGGTTGACGTCAGAGACCCCTGGCATATTCTAGTGAGGAGGAAATAAAGAGGGCAATCAGATCTCGTGGGCTTTATAACGTAAAAGCTAAGCGGATGCAACAGAGACATCTTAGCGTCGCTCGCACAAACGAAGGTTTACCTCCTCTGGAAAAATTCGGCATATTTGGATCCAAATAAAACCTAGGGGACCTTATCTACGATGAGTGCAGAGCTGTAAATATGAAAAGAAGACAAAAACTAAAGCGTGAGCCCATTATCCCTGTTTTGGCATAAACTTTTGAAGCGGGTTTTCTTCCAGCATCCTCCGAAGCTGAGGATAGCCTAAGCCAGTCACCAGGTCGCCATATATTTCACATTTATCGAATAGACCCATTTTTTCTGGGCTGCGAACCACGACTTCCGCCTCATCGCCAGAGGGAAGAGCGAGGTGAATGTGAAACGATGATTCCCTTTTACCTCGCTTCGTCACCGCGCTCCACTCAGCTCTCGCGACTCTGAAGTTGCTTTTTTGAAGTTGAGCCAACACAACTGTCGGATCTGAGGAAAACGAGAGGATGTCTATGTCGCTGTTTTGATGGGCGGTTCCTCGCCAAACACTTCCCACCAGTCTAGGGTGAAAATCCCTTAAGGATTCCATTATTTGGAGAGCCTCTCTTCGCATCCGAAGCAGCCGTTCCTTCCTTGACGGTCCCTCCGTTTCTTCAGCGATCTTGTCCAGCTCCTCTGCCACCTCCAGGTTGCTGGGAAGAACTCTCACGCCTAGCGTTTGCGTCGCTCTTTTCTTTGCTTGCTTATACTCCTTCTCCTGTGATGTGTAAAGCAGGATGGCGGCTTCCCTTGCGACTCGCTTCCTTAAACCAATCAAGTGGGTTCTCAAAATTTTCCCTCTAAGGGTGTGGTGGTCCCAGGGTAAAACTGGAGCATGATTATGCAGCAATCATAGGCTGGGAGGTAAGCTTGGACTTTCTTATGCCTATATGACGCATGGGCGCTATCTTCTTTGCCTCGTTGTAAATGTCGGAAGCGATTTTTCCTAGGACTGTTTCTTGAACAAACTGATCGAACGTGAGGGAACTTGCCTTCTCCTCCACGAGCTTTTTCATGACTTTACGTATCGCATGCTCATGTGAGGTCTTGATTCGGGCGAGGGTGAAGGCGCAAACCGCCAGTCTCAGTCGGTAACCGTCTTTTGTCGTGACGTTGATGATCGCATCGACTCGGGTGGTTCTTCTTCGAACGAGGCTTCTTAGGTAGTCTCGGGAGTATTCATGCCCTTTGAAGATGGTTTGAGCAGTTTTTCCCTCTATGCCGGTAACTTGAAAGTACATTTTTAGATATTGATGGGCGAAGTCATTGGTGATATCGTAAAGGGTAGCGTCTATAATCCTTCCCACCAGTTTTTGTGGTTCTTCTGACGGAACTGTTCCTAGCTCCACTCCGCCAAAGTAGGAAGGAGACATCACTACGTACCAGTCCTTGCCCCGCCACTTATCCCGCACACGCCTCTTCGAAGACACAGCAAACCTCCGCCACGACTGGAGAAATTTCGCATGGTAATATTAAAAGCTTTAGCGTTTATGATAAAGCCGTCATTCTATCCTTTCTATCCCGCCCATAAACGACCTCAAAACTTTGGGAATCACAACAGAGCCGTCCCTTTGTTGATAGTTCTCTAAGATGGCAACTATAGTTCTACCAGTAGCGATGGCAGTAGAGTTCAGGGTGTGGACAAAACCTTTCGGTGCTTCGCCTTCCTTCTCTCTATACCGTATGTTTAGTCTCCTTGCTTGATAGTCAGTGCAATTACTGCAAGAAATGATCTCTCGGTATCGATTTTGCGCTGGCATCCACACTTCCAAGTCGTATTTCTTTGCAGCAACAGTTCCAATGTCACCTGTACAAACGTTGACTACCCGGTAGGATAACTCCAGCTTTTGAACGATTTCCTCGGCGTTTCTTATCAACTCTTCATGGATTTCCCACGAATCCTCTGGTTTACAGAAAACGAACTGCTCGACCTTGTTGAACTGGTGAGTTCTGAAGAGTCCTCTCGTATCCTTACCATGAGCCCCCGCCTCCTTTCTAAAACAAGCACTAACCCCAACATACTTCAGCGGCAATTCGTTGAGGTTCAGGGCCTCATCCATAAGCATGGCTGCTATAGGGTGTTCAGAGGTGGCAATTAAATACAGATCCTCCTCCTCCACCTTATACAGCATTTCCTGGAAATCGCCGAGGTCCGTAACACCCTCGTAGGGTTTTCCCCTCATCATGAACGGGGGCTCGATCGGAATATACCCTTTCCTTCTCAACTCTTCTAAAGCGAAGTTCATCAACGCCATATCCAGCATTACGGCTTCGTTCTTGAGGTAGTAGAATCGAGATCCAGAAATCTTCGCCGCCCTTTCAATCTCCATTATACCGAGGTCTAACGCCAAATCGATATGGTCCTTGACCGGAAAATCGAATTTTGGAATTTTCCCCCATACTCGGATGGGCACGTTGTCATTTTCATCCTTACCGATGGGAACGGATTCATGCAAAATATTGGGAAGCCTCAACAAAATATAATTCATGTTTCTTCGGTACTCATCCACCTGCTCCCTTAACATCTTTATCTGATCCGATATCTCTTTGACTTCCTCAATTTGCTTATCAACCCTCCCTCCCAGCTTCTTTATTCTCGCGATTTCAGCGGTGATAACATTCATCTTATGCCGGAATTCGTTTAACGTTGTTAAAGTTTGTCTCCATTTTTTATCGTATTCAATCAAATCGTCCAGCATCTTCAGCTTCTCAGTGGCTTCCCTCTTCTTCAAATTGTCTCTTACAACATCAGGGTGTTCTCGGATTAGTTTTATATCTAACATGCTAACACCCCCTACGTTTTTTCAGGGTCTCTGCTTAAAGCGAAAGCACTCGTCAACTTTATCCCCCTTTCTTGCTGCAAGCCTTCGCCATGTCCTCCGGATCGTTGAATAACTTAAAGACGCATAATGTGCGCCTTTAGGTTTAACATGAAATCAAATATTTAACTTTATACGACTTGCAAAGAGATTTTCGCTGCCCAAAAATAGCTGTTGTTGAATGTGAGAAGGCCAAAATAAATTAATAAAGTGTCAAAAGCATATAAAAGGGAAAGCTTTCATCTCACCAGTCGAACGAGAAGAAAACCACGTCAAAGCTCTCTCAGACGCACTAAAAGAGGCGCTCAGAAAAGAACTGCTAAACAAAGATAAAGAAGGGAGTTTAAATTGACGCCTCAGTAGGTGTAAAAGCCTTTTCTGGTTTTCATGCCGAGATGACCAGCCTTAACTTTTTCCTCCAACAGTGAGGGGGGCTTATACTTTTCCCCAAGCGCTGCATATATGGTTTTGGCCACGTCTAGGGCGATGTCTAGTCCTACGAAGTCAGCGAGTCTAAGCGGCCCCATGGGCCAGTTGAGACCCAGCATTATTGCTTTATCAATGTCCTCGGCTGAAGCCACTCCCTCTTGCAGTAGGAAGATGGCTTCGCCCATGGCTGCGCTCAGCACCCTGTTAACGACGAATCCAGGCGTGTCCTTCGCCGTGACCGTCTCCTTGCCTAAGGAAATCATAAAGTCGTTAGCGATTCTCCTCGTTTCCTCAGAAGTTTGGTTTCCCATCACCACCTCTACCAGTTTCATGGCGTATGCCGGGTTGAAAAAGTGGAGACCTATGACCTTGTCGGGTCGTTTGGTTGCGGAAGCCATCTCGTTGATGCTTAGTGCTGAGGTGTTGGAAGCCAGTATAGTGTGAGGAGGACAAGCCTCGTCCAGCTGTTTGAACACCTCTTTCTTCACGTTCATGTCCTCAAACACGGCTTCGATTACGATGTCTGCGTCCTTCGCCGCCTCTGCGATGTTCGTGGTTCCCTTGACCCTTCTCATGATTTCTTCAGCCTCCCTCGGGGTTAGCTTTCCTCTGCTCACTCCAGCGACGATCATCTCCCGGATTCTTCCCATTCCTCTTTTGAGCAGGTCCTCGTTGATCTCTCTGACAGAGACGTTATAGCCCTTCCATGTACAGAGGTAGGCTATTCCGGAACCCATGGCTCCTGCCCCGATTACCGCCACCCTTCTTATTTCCAATTTTCTTGAACCTCCAACGTAATGAAATGTTGCAGATTGAGATTTAAATACTAGGAATGTGACGTATAAACGAAGAGGTTCAAGTAGCGAGTGCGTTAGTGGTTTAGTGTTTAAGGAACAAGAGAGCTACTTCACTTTCTGTTTTGTGAACACCATGTACGAAAGTTACTATGGTTAAAACGAGAGGTTGTCTCGAATATTCTTAATGACGTTAACTGTCTTGTTCACCCACCCAACATCGGGGTCGAAAAACGGATGTTGCTCCCTCGTGTTCCCCGCTAGGAACCACAAATAGTAGGTCACATATCCGGGGGCAGATACAACAGTGTGATAACCCCGGGATATCTTCAGAATGGTCTCGTCCTTCACGGTGTACACGTCGTCAATCTCTCCATCGTCCGTGTAAAGTTTTGTGAGGCTGAATCCATCTGGAGGAGTTACTTTGAAATAGTACATCTCTTCCATGAAGACCTCTTCGGGAGGGCGGTTCACCTCGTGCCTGTGGGGTGGATAGGTGCTCCAGTTACCTGAGGGCGTGAAGGTCTCGCCTACGATTAGCCGATTGACGGGATGGGAAGTTGAGCCGAGGATTAAATGGAAGTCCCGAGCGAAGTTGGAGATACCCCACTTGCCAGCAACAACCTCTTCCGGGGACACAAGAAAGGGCTCATATTTTGCTTCTGCAAGAGCAGAGCATAGGGCGACCTCGACGGGGGAGCCTGCTGCGGCCTTTGAGATTTCGAAGTTGCTCTGGATAGGTATGTACACGGACCAAGGTTTTCCTGCGAATACATCGGGTCGTCCTCCGATTTGAGAAAAGACCTTTTCGTCCACCTTCAAGTTACATTGTCCAGAAAGGATAACAACTAGGTATTCGCGATTGCCGGTATTCCCTTTGTAGCTTGATTTGTCCCTGAGGATTAATTTTTGGAAATCCAACAATTTACAGGGATTTTCTTTGAGGGTGTTTAACCCATCTTCTTGGCTGACTCGTTCAAAATATTTCAACAAGGATACCTCCCACAAATTAAAGTCCAAATCAAGTGTATTATCACGTATATTTAAGTTTTGAACTTTTGGTTCAAAATCCGCGTGTACCACCCTTCTGCAGAGAACGGTTATTTCAACATAAGCCTACATCTGATCATGACTTGACCTTCCGATAGGACAAGCATCTATGCATATTGTGCACTCTATGTAACTGTGGGGAGAAGGCCTCCCAAGAAGCTTTCTTTCTAACACCCTAACGTCGTGTTCAACATCTGAAGAATGAGGACTTTCCGCAGAGTAGGTCATACACCGGTTTACCGTCAACTCGTAGGGCCTCAAGGCCTTCGTTGGACAAGCGATGACACACTTCTCGCATTCCTTGCAGAGGTCTTCTGTGAATGGTTCGTCTAAGTCCAGCTTCGCGGTCGTCAATACGGAGACAAGCCGGACTCTCGGCCCAAAGTTAGGGGTCACTAACAGGGTGTTTTTCCCTTGATATCCCAAACCCGCTGTAACGGCTGCTGGCTTGAGTGGAATGCGAAGGGAGAGAACAGATTCGAATCCCCTTTTTCTTAGAAAATCGATGAGGCTCCATGCCATGTCCTTGACGATTTCATAGTAGAACTGATACCACTCAAAATGTTCGCTCGGATCGTGCATGCCGTAGCCCAGCCAGCCCGGCGCACTTATCGCCAAGTTAAACGCCTTATCCCACACATGAAAGCCAAGCAGTACTACAGACTTGGCGGACGGGAACTCCTCCTCCACTGAACGCAAGTTGACAATCTTGCTTACCATGCCGCGGGGAAGGCTCCTCAGTCTTTCCGGGCTTGAAACACCGACTAAGGCAAATCCTACTTCTCTAGCTTTGTTCTTAAGATCACGCGTCAGAGACATCGAACCACCTTGAAGGGTAGACTTTCTTTTTCATCAGTAAAAACCTTTCACCTTGACGTGGAATGATGGCAAGTTAGTCTCGGCATGGAAGGCGAATACTTCCACTATGAATAACTATCAACGAAAGCGACATTGAAGGCTAGTTAAGCCTAGGGGGAAGCCAAAAAAGAGGTGTTTGAAGGGCTGGTTTCAACGTGTGTAAGGCATGATTTTACTCTGCAACTAAACCTCCAGCAGAACAGTGGTGATTAGCCTTCCGAGAGCGAAACCCTCGTGTCCGGCGCCTATCAACATCAGCTCCCAGCTCTTCATAGCGTCTCCTATGCGTTTTCTGCCCGTGAAGACGTCGGAGATCAGCTTGGAAGATCCCTTAAAAGTGAGGTCTGGAGCAGGGTACTCTCCATCGTGAACTTTCATCTTTTCGTTTGCGATCACCAGATGGAACCTCTCTGTGTCAGTTTCAAACTGGATGACCTTTCCGTCGTAGTGTCCAGCCCACTCTCTCATGATTCGTGTTCCTTCGCTGCTTCTGTTTGCTTTCATCGCCACGGCTTCAAAAAACTTCTTTGCACTCACGGTGCTCATTGGGACTGAGCCTCCTTCTCGACCCAAGCCTTAACCGCTTCTAAGGCGGCTGTTTCAACGCTGGAAGCGGAGATGTTGCCAAACTTCTTCCTCACCGCATCGAGGAAGCTTTGATAGGAGGCGTGGTCCATCCGTAGGTAGACTCTGCCCTTTCTGTTCTCTACCAGCGACTGCGAAACGTACTTGGTGAACTTGAAGGACTCGTGTTCAATGTCCTCTAAGCCTAGCACTGGGTACCCGAGCCACTCCCCACTTGGAGCCCTTCTGTATTTTTCTGCCAATCATTTTACCCCCATTTTTGCTAGTTCCTCTCCCTTAAGTTTGACTAGGCCGGTGAGGAAGGGCCACTGGACAACAAACATTAGGCCGTTGCCTTCTCTCCATGTTCCGACGTAGATGCGTCCTCCTTCCAGCTTGGCAAACTCGGAGAGGATGATTTCGCATGCCCTTTCCATGGGTAGGTTGCAGTCTTTGGCTATCTCGCTCAGCTTTTCCTTAGTTTCTGGGCGTAGTCCTATGCCTATTTCCGTCATTTCGTTCCCTCCTTGAACGCGATCCTCTTGTAGGGGTTTCCCCACCTCTCGCTGTACATGACTCCCTCCATGGGGAATCGAGACGGCCCCAGCATCCTCTTTTCCTTGGGAACTCCGATGCACAAGACTCCGATGGGCTCCCAAGTTCTGGGAATTCCTAGCCGCTCGCAAATCATTTCTCTATGCCTCGGGTCTGAGATGGCTAGGGCCATCCAGCCAACGCCGTAGCCCATTGAGTGGGCGACTAGCCACATTTGTAGTAGGCCCATAGCTACGACTACGGAGCCGAAGAGGTGCATCGGGTAGGGTAGGTGGGCGTCGTGGAAGGATTCGGAGGCGCAGCCGACGACCACGGTGTCGGAGTATTTTGGGTAGATGAAGAGGCTGCCGTCTCGTATGTCCTCGAACTCGGTGGGTCTTAGCCTGTCGGGGAGATACCAGATTCTTCCCTGCGTCAGCTCGTAGGGTTGGGCACCGAAGACCTCGCGAGCCATCTCCATCGAAACCTCGGCGATGAAGTCCTTCATTTCTTGATCGTCTCTGATCACGATGTATCGCCACATCTGCAGGTTTTCCGGCGAAGGCGCGTACCTAGCCGCGTCCAGTATCTTTTCGATGTGTTCGTCTGGGATTCGCTTGCCCGTGAACTCCCTAACGCTTCTCCTCGTCTTTATCGCTTCTAACAACTCCATACAATCTCACCACATTTCCATTTAGAGAGAAGAGCCTATAGAAATTTTGCCCCATTTATATCGTTGGTTCTGCGTTGTGAATTTACGTGCTTGTGAGACACTCTTAGCTCTACCCGGGTTCCATATATGCGGCAAATAGGAACCAAATATGCCGAGTTTAAACTTTTGTTTTTCAGTTTGTCAAACCAAGCAATGGTTTTGTTGATTACCTCGTCCTCTTTGCCTTGAAAAGCGTGACCCACAGATGGGATGATGAGAAGTTGTTTTGGCTCCTCAGCCGCGGAAAACAGAATTTTGGTCTCCTCCACACTGACAAACTTGTCGTCACTCCCCACCACGACGAGTATAGGCACATTCAACTTTGAAACCACTTCGCTCTCGTTCAGCCTCATCATTTTCTCTCGGACATAACGCGGTCTCAAGGATATTCCGTACACTTCTAAGTGAAAGAGTCTTGACGTGTCTACGATGGTGTCGATGTAAGAAGACAAGAGGAAGACGTAGTAGCTTAACCGCCCCCTATTCCTAGTTATAAACTTCTTAACGTTGTAGGCGTGGTCGTGAGGTGTTGCCCACAAAGCCAACCCCTTAACTCTCCCATCGCCCTGAGTGGCGTAAAGAGCCACAGCCCCGCCGAGACTGTGCCCGACCACAAAAATGGAGTCAGAGAGAACCTCGCGTCTAGAAGCCAGATAATCGATGGCAGACCTTAGGTCTTGCTGTTCTCCGATCCCGTAGTCAAACTTTCCAGTGCTTTCCCCGCAGCCCCTAAAATCAATGGCTAGGGAGGCGTATCCACCCTCACAAGCCTTTCTCGCTAATTGCCGATACAGGGGTAATCCTCGAAACCCCCTCTTGTCAAACCCGTGACAGACCACGAGACCGGGTGAACGCTCTGCGCTGGGAACGTACAGTTCTCCTCGAATCTTAGCGTTTTGGGAACCAAAACTTACTTCCTCAACCTTCAAACGCAGAGCCCTACCTTTTCCACACTCGACTTCATGATTGGCTTAGAAGGTTAAGACAATCGTATGAGCTTTTATATATTTGTTCTGCTCTATCCAAATTGAGGTTCTTTTATGAAGAGGAAGCCTTGGCTAAAGTTTTGGCCTGAAGGAATACCTCAATTCATCGAGTACCCGGAAATTCCGCTCTACGACCTCCTTAGAAGAACCGCGGAGAAGCATCCAAACCACACAGCGATGATCTTTCAAGACAACAAAATCAACTATAAGGAGTTAGACATACTCTCGGACAAATTCGCCACGGCTCTAAGTGACATGGGTGTAAAAAAGGGCGATAAAGTTGCCCTTTTTCTCCCCAACATCCCACAATTCGTCATCAGCTATTACGGAGCCCTCAAAACAGGCGCGGTCGTCACCCCGGTAAGCCCACTGTTCAAGGAAAGAGAACTAGAGTATCAACTTAACAACTCAGAAGCAGAAACCATCGTGGTTCTCGACCTACTCTACCCCACTGTTAAGAATGTTCGAGAGAAAACAAAGCTGAAGAGAATAATTGTAACGAGCATCGCAGAGTATCTGCCCCCCGTGAAGAGGGTCTTGGGCACGCTACTCAAGAAGGTTCCCACGTTGAAGGTGGTCCCAGAGACCGGAGTTTACTTCCTCAAGGAGCTACTAGACAAGTATCCACCTAAACCCCCGAAGGTGGAGATCAATCCTAAGGAGGACATTGCAGCACTACAATACACCGGAGGTACAACGGGTGTGCCGAAGGGAGCCATACTCACCCACTACAACCTTGTTTCCAACGCGGTTGCATGTTTTCAATGGCTTCAAGGAAAAGAAGCGGAGGAAGTGATCCTTACAGTTCTTCCACTTTTCCACATTTATGGGATGACCACCTCCATGAATTGTCCCGTCTATATGGCGGGAACCATGACTCTTGTCCCCCGCTTCGACACATTAGAGGTTCTTAAAACTATCCATAAACATAAGGTGACGATATTTTGTGGCGTTCCTACGATGTACGCCGTGCTAGTAGCCCACCCCAACGTTGCTAAATACGACATCTCGTCGGTTCGCTTCTGCATCTCCGGCGCAGCCCCCCTCCCACCTGAAGTCCAAAAGAAGTTTATGGAACTAACAGGAGGAGTCTTGGTCGAAGGCTACGGCCTCACTGAGTCCTCGCCAGTCACCCACTGCAACCCGTTGGATCGAACGATGAAAACGGTGAAGATAGGTTCGATTGGATTGCCATGGCCTGACACCGATGCCAAGATCGTCGACGTCGAGACAGGTAAGAAGAAGCTTAAGCCCGGAGAGGTGGGAGAAGTTGTCGTGAAAGGTCCGCAGGTGATGCTTGGTTACTGGAAGATGCCTGAAGAGACCGCGGATGTTCTTAAAGACGGCTGGCTCTACACCGGCGACATAGGAAAGATGGACGAGGACGGCTACTTCTACATCACTGACCGGAAAAAAGACCTGATCAAGTATAAAGGCTACAGCGTATACGCACGAGAGGTCGAGGACGTGGTCTACGAGCATCCAGTGGTCAAAATGTGCGCTGTTGTAGGCAAGCCGGACCCTGTTGCTGGCGAAATCCCCAAGGCGTTTGTCGTCTTGAAGGAGGGCACAACCGCCACTGAGGAAGAGATCATCAACTTCGTCAAGGAGAAGGTGGCTCCCTACAAAATGGTCAGGGAGGTCGAGTTCAGGAAGGAGTTGCCCATGACCCTTGTGGGCAAAGTCTTAAGAAGAAACCTCAGAGAGGAAGAGCTTAAAAAGGCAGAGGTCAAAGCTGCGTAAACAAAATCCCACCATTTATTTTTTACATATCTATAAGCCGAGAAGTCTCATAGCGTTAAGGCTGAGGATTTTTGTTTTCTCCTCTTCTGTTAGATGCGGGGAGTTTTTTACCTCATTAACCGCCGATTGTATGCTGAAACCTTGCACAGCAGGGTAGTCTGAGCCGAAAAGGATTCGATTTATCCCCACGGCTTCCCTGATCTTGTCAACAAACTTTTTTTGGGTAACGACGTACGTCACGGCAGATACATCAAACCACACGTTCTCATGAGCCTTCCCTAGACGCAAGGCTTCATCCAGCCAGATTCCGGGTGACCTGGCACTGTAACACCCCATATGGGCTAAGACTACAGGAGTCCCCTCAAAATCTTGAATTATGGATTGTAGATGCCTTGGGTTAGCGTCTTCAGAAAATTCTGGATACTCCCATACGCCAGGGTCGCAACCCGTGTGAAACATCACAATTTTTCCATTCCTCTTACAGTACTCGAAGACCCTCTCCAACTTTTTGCGAACCTTTACGGGATTAAAAAATTGAAGTGTTGGAATAAGTTTGATTCCCTTTAAGCCAAGCTTATCAATCTCCCTTATTTTCTCCTCCACATACGCGAGGCTCTTAAATAGGTTAACGGATCCAAATCCCATGAGGTTTTGTGGATGTCTTTTCACTAGGGCCGCGATCAGTTCGTTGTCTGTTCTCACTGTTTGAAGGAGCCATAGCATCTCTTCTATAACTCGTGGAGCATCCCATACATAGAGGTCTAAACAGCGCTGCAAAATCCTGTTCCGTATCTCGTGGCGGTCAAGGTCTTTCGGGTCTACGTCCAAAGCCAGTAAAACGCCGAGGTCGACCTTAGCCGCCCTCAATTCTGCTAATAAATCATTTTCAGTGATCAGCGTCAGCAATGGATGGATGTGGATGTCTATGATTTTCTCAGACACTTCAGCGTCCTCTATCCTTTGCTCCTTCCTTAATTTAGGGTAGTCAAGGGCGAATAAATTTTAGACCACATACACGCCGGGGAAAGAGTCTAGTGGTCACGGGATTATCCCCTCTAATTTCCTCGAAGACGACCTCCCTCTTTTTCAGTTTTCCTTTTCTAGAGAGAAACTCTTTCAGCGGTTCAGGGATACGGGCCTCTAAGAATTCGCATCGTTGCGTGGTTAAATCCTCTATGGTGCATTCATCCCTTCGAGGGCATTCACTGCAGATGCTTTCGATCAACAACCACGAAGGTCTCATACTCTCGTCATCCATCATTATTTAATGGGATGATTCTATAAAAAGGAAGTTTGCTGGCCTAAACCACATTTTACCGTTTATTCGGCTTCACTCAGCAATTCCTTAAGCGCCTTCACTTCTTGCCTAAGCGTGGTAATCTCGCTCTCTAACTTGCTGGCCCTAGCTTCTGCCTCCTTTTTAAGCTCTTCTATTTCCGCCAAAAGACTGGCTCTCTCGCTCTCTAGCGCCTTAATTTTTTCTCGTAAATTTTTCAAAACTTGCACAAGTTCTCCCTCAATTCCCCTAATTCTTTCAATCATACCTTTAATGCTTACTCTTTCCTCTTCAATCATGGCCCGAAACTTTGCTCCACAGTTGGGACACTCACACAAGCCCATAGTGAACTTGGACCTCTCAGCCGCCTTACCGGGCTTGCTAACTACCGACCATGTCTTAAATGGACTTGCGACCTCGCCTCCACATTTCGGACATCTAGCCAAAATTTGCCCTCCATAACAATTATAGAATTGATTCTAAAATGTTTTATCAGGACCTACTTGTAAAGAAAACTGCGTATAGATTATTTTTCATGGAGAAATGGGGATGTTAGAGGGCGATGATGAACATTAAGCGTTCAACAAGTTCCTTGTATCGGTTTCGGATTGTAACTTCAGTTACTTGGGCGATTTCGGCGATTTCCCTCTGGGTTTTTCTTTCGCCCGTAAGCACAGACGCGATGTAGCTGGCGGCTGCGGCTATGCCCGAGGGTCCCCTTCCTGATGTGAGTTTAAGTTCTCTAGCGGTGGTGAGAATCTTGTAGGCGATTTCCTCCACTTTTCCTTGCATGGTTAGCTGATTAGAGAACTTAGTGATGTATTGGCTGGGTTTTAGGGGTGGAATAAAGTAGTCGAGTTCCTTGATGAGGAACCTGTAGCTGCGTCCCACCTCCTTCTTGTTGATGCTTGAGGCTTGGGCGATCTCCTCAAGGGTTCGGGTGATGCCACACTGTCGGCAAGCCACGTATATGGCAGCAGCAGTCACGCCCTGAATAGACCTTCCTCGAATGAGATGCTCCTTAACCGCTTTCCGATAGATGACAGAGGCGGTTTCCAAGATGTTTTTAGGTAGGTTAAGAGTGTTGGCTATCTTAGAGATTTCAGATAGGGCGAAAGCAAGGTTTCGCTCAGTAGCGTCGGAAACCCGTATGCGGCGCTGCCACTTTCGAAGTCGATAGATCTGGGCCCTTTGGCCTGGAGTCAGTCTCTTTCCGTAAATGTCGCGGTCGTGCCAATCAATCATGGTGGAAAGTCCTTTATCATGAATGGTGAAGGTGAGGGGGGCGCCGACGCGGGTTCGCTTGGCCCGCTGTTCATCGTCAAATGCACGCCATTCAGGTCCGCGGTCAGTGAGTTTGGCGGCGATGACAAATCCGCAATTCATGCATACAATTTCGGCGCACTCATAATCCCGCATGAGCCGGGGGCTCCCGCACTCTGGACACTGTTGAACCTTTATAGGTTGTGGAGGAGCTTTTTCGCTCATCTTTTCTTCTCCATTTTGGGTTTTGGGGAGGGGATGGCGTAAAGAACATGGTTAACGAGACGATGCGGATCTCCTATATCAGGTTTTACAGCCACATATGGAGAGGATGCGGGCCCAAATATGTCAAAAACCATTCCAATAGGCTTAAGGTGTTCATCCACAACCTTATCGCCGATTCGTGGAAGATTTTCCGCCTTAAGAATGACGTTTTTGCTTGAGCTTACGTGGAGGACACAGCCGATTCTCTGCAAAATTTCGTTTTCCCCTCACAAAAGTTAGGTTTAAGAAACGAAGCGCATTATTTAAATCTTACTGCCAAATCTGACTGTTTTTCGATTTTAGAGTTTTTGGTGCATTAGCCTTTTGCGCGAATATTCAAAAGTTCTTTAGCAACCCTTCGTACAATCTGGGTTTTAGACCCCCTTTTAGGAATGGCGACCAAGCCGGTTTTTTGCCATGAAGCGCTTGGACACTGGGCATCAGAAACGATTTCAGGTTGGAGACCCGTTCGCTCAACCGCTTTTTGAATCTCCTCCAATTTGGGAGTGGGTATAGCGAGGCCTTTAGGAACCCTTCGCCCCTCCACTCGGGTCTTGGTTAAATCGAAGTAAACCGGCCATAGGATAATCTTGTCTTGTTTCCGCATATCAACCGCCCATCGTTTTCATATTTAAAATGCTAAATTGTTGTGGTTGCGCAGGAGGAAATAGGCGTTAAGCTTCTTTGGGGATAAGAATGGCGTTGACAAGCCCGTTTTGTCCAGGACGGGATGTCACACGCGCGGTCCCCAACGGCGTCTCAATGATCGTTCCTTTCGTAATCACACCTCGACGATCATAATCCACGTTGGCGGGGTTCCTTACCACACGAAGAATCTCCACCCTTTCAGTTTTTCCAGTGGAGGGATCAGAGATGTTTGCGTGTGTTGCACCGAATAACCGAACTTTCATGTTCCCTCCACGTCTACGACTAGCCTTCTTTTTAAGGTCACCCAACGTGGTTTCAGTAGGGAAGGAACCTCGCTCAAATCGCCTTTTCATTCGATACACGCACTTCCTACCTCCGGAAGCCTTCCTCTTGCGTAAATCTCCATGCCAAACGGACAAGCTCGTTATCCCCTCGGTAATCTCAATAATCTCGATGAGACTACAAAAACTTAGTATATAAGGTTATCTACATGAGGAAGGAACTCAAACTTTTCCTTTTTACCGCCACACTTATTTTTTCTTTGCTTGGCCGAAACTCCTCAGCTCTTTTTCGTTACAGAGTTCGTCAGCTGTGAACCCCACCTCATCGATGATGAACTTTGGCTGAGATATCGTGGATGGACTGTACCAGTAGTTAATCTTGACCTCATGTTTCTTGCAGAGAACTTCTACATCAGCTTTAAACCTATGGTATAGCTGAACGAGTTCCTCCCTGAAGGAATGCACTTTCTCCGGGTTCTTAACTGTTTTCCTTCGTGCTCGCGCCATGATTCTGCAAGAACCCTCATTTTTAACCCTCAAATTCTTATAAAAGGGTTGTTAAGTGTCAGAGATATCTCTAAATATTATAACCGTTAACGTGAGAATGATTTACGCAACAATTTTCTTGGACAAAATGGGGCATTCGTGTGGATGAGGAGCATTATCTTGAAAAGAATATGGCAAAGTTGTTCCAGCTCTGCACAAGATACCTTAAGCAATAGAGCCGACTTCTAGGCTTACGTCATCTTTTTCGGGTTCACCTTTGGTGAGTCCTCGAATATGTTTTTGAGTTGTTGCTTCATAGTCCGTAGGTCGTGGCTTAAGCCGAAGTAGTCGGCGAAGAAGTCGGTGGTTCGGACAATTCTAGTTCGTCCAGCTTTTTCACGAAAGATCAAGCCTAGCTCCTCCAGTTGTTTAAGATGAGTGTATGCATGGCGACCCCGCACATCGATGACCTGGGGTTGTGGCACTGGCTGTCGATAGGCGATGTAAGACAGCGTTTTTAGGGGACCCAAAGAAAGGAGGGGTCTCAATGCTAGCCTTCGAACCTCGGGCGTGTATTCCGCCTTTAACTGTAAAACAAAGCGTTTGTCCTCCAGCTCCAAGATTTCAAGGGCGGTGTTTCGGCTTCCATACTCCCTCATGAGTGTTCTCGTAAGCGACTGAATTTTCCTCTTAGAACGAGTCTTAAGGACGGAACCCAACGTCTTCAGATCCAAGGGGCGGCCAGCCACGTAGAGCGCTGCCTCTATCAAAGCCAAATCACGTTTCCACTTTTCCTGCTTAAGCATCTCAGACTTCGGCTCTTCATCCTCCAATAGCCGTTGCCCCTGCGAGGGTTATGTAAATCTCTCCGAAATCTTCCTCTTGCCACAAGCCGACCTCACCCCTTTGTGCGAGAAAGAGAAGGGTGATGAAGGTTTTGATGGCTTCCAGTTTTTCTAGTCCAGCTATAACTTTAGAGAAGCTGATCAGCTTGGCTTCCCCAGCCAGCTGTAGAAGAAACCGATACAATCTGTTCATTTGCTTCTCGATTTCCATCAAGTACAGATCGATGGGAGGAAGAACTTCCGGTGGAGGCGGCAGAATCGGTTCTAAGCGCGGCTTTAGACCGAATATACGTTCACCTCTCAGCACTTCGTCCAAGACTTCTAGCAGATGCTGGATAGTGGTGGACGTTAACTCATAACGTAGGGGAAGGAATAAGGGCGGGGGGAGAAAATCCACAGGGGGTTTAGGTGGGGAAGGAGGCTCCTCCAACTTTAAGAGAAGCTTCGACTTCATGAGGTATATGGTAGCGGAAGAATCGAGCGCCACACCCGAAGCTCTAAAATCGACCTCCCCCCTCTTCTCCATTTCCTTTAGAAAGGACGTTAATAAGAAGGAGAGGTCCACTTCCCACGGACGTATCCTTTCCAACCTATGAAGTTCGAAGAAGATGTTCCACGGAGGTTGAAAGTAGAAAGGTTTTTTGACAGACGCCACTACGCAGCCCCCTTAAACACGGCGGAAACCACGTGAGAGACACCGTTGTGCTCGTACACGCCATAAACCTTCTCAGCTTTGCTCACCATTTCCGGCTTTAATGTAATAACCAAAAACTGGGATTTCGCCGATTCCTCCGCCAGCAGTTCGCCTAGCTTTGCCACGTGAAAAGCGTCTAGGTGCGCGTCGATTTCGTCAAAGAGGTAGAAGGCAGCGGGCATGAAATCTTGTATCGCAAATAGGAAGGCAACCGCAGCCACGGACCTCTCCCCGCTGCTCGCCCCGCTCACGAGGATCGACGGCTTGCCGGGAAACTGAACCATCATGTCGATTCCGCCAGCGAACGGCTCCTCGGGATTCTCCACCTTAAGGGTGGCTTCTCCACCACCAGTGAGTCTCGAAAAGTATCGGCTGAAGTTTGCGTTTATTTTGTTCAAAGCGTCTGTGAACACCTCGCGCTTTTTCCGTTCAATCTCTTCCATGAAGAAGAGGATGGCTTGCTTTTCTCGCTCGAGCTCGTTCATGCGTAGGGACAGCTCTTTGTATCGCGAAACTTGTTCAGCGTAATGGGATAGAGCTAATTGGTTAACGGCTCCGAGCCGCTCCAGTTCAAGCCGCATCAACTTCAGCGACGACTCTGCCACCTCGAGTTGCTCCGATAAAACCTTCAAGGGCTCTTCATAACCGAGTTCTTTCAGTCGATGGCGATGCTGATCCAACCGCAACTGTGATGTTTGAAGGTTGAGTTGAAGTTGATTAAACAATTGATCAGCACGCTCATACTCAGCATCCAATCGATGCAACTGTTTATCGATGTCATCAATTTGAGAAGTAAATTTCTTCGCTTCCTCCCTAGCGGTTAAAACAGTGCGGGACAGTTCTTCCTTCGACCTTTCAAGCTTCAAAAGTTCCTCTTCAAGTTCCCTCTTTTGTTGAACGGCTTCTTCAACCTCCCTCTCCGTGGTTAACAGCTGTTGCTCCACCTTCTTCAGTTGAATCTTAACGTTGTCATAGCCTATATTAAGAACGTTTTCCAGCTTCGATTGAAGGGTTGAAAGCTCCGTTTCGACACTACCAAGATTTTGCCGCAGTTTTACGATTTCGTCTCCCAGCTTTCCTCGCTGAACTTCCAGTTCTTGAATCTGAGACGGGTCGGTTTTTCTTCGTAGGGCGGTTAGCTCGTTGCGTAAGGTTTGCATCTCCTTTCGAATAGAGTTGCGTTGCGCTCTTTGAAGCCCTACTTGCACTTTTTCTTTTTCAAGCCGCTCTTGAATGCCTTGAATATATCCATCGATGTGCTTGATGTTCCGATTGGTGCGCTTGATATTTCTGCGTGTTCGCATGATTTCGCTTTCAAGGGTAGTAATGGTTTCCGATAATCGGGCAATTTCCACCCGCGTTTTATCGATCTCCTCTTCGAAGGCGGTTACGTCGCTTCCTCTTCTTGCTAGGTGCTCTTGAAGAGTCTTCACCGCCTCATCTAGGCTCTTGACAGCGGTTTCGCTTGGGATGATTAAGGAGAAGTCGATGGGTGCTCGATAATAGCCGCTTTCTATTCCTCCACCAGCCTCATAAAGGTCTCCGCTAACCGTAACTGCTCGATAACCACTACGTGAAGCAGCAAGAGCTGCTTTATCATCACTCGCTACTAGGGTGTCTCCAAAAACGAAAATCACCGCGGGCTCGTACCGTTTCGCGTATTTAACAAGCGCGGAGGCAGCCCCAGTTATTCCCCCAATCTTCGGCGAGCCAACTGGCTTGATGGCAGACAACCCCTCAAGAGGAATGATCTTGATCCTGCCAAGTTTCAATCGTTTCAACGTCTCAGTGCACGTGAACGCTGCGTCAAAGTCTCGAACAACAATCGAGTTGAGCCAACCAGCTGCCACCGCCTCCATTGCTTGCTCATAACCCTTCGCTACTTCAATTAAGTTTCTGAACCGACCATACATGCCGGGGATCACGCCAAGTTCCCCGAGCTCTTCGATGCTTCTTAAGGCCTTGTCCTCTCCCGCAACTGTTTCGGCTATTTCTCGTTGAGTGGCAAATTCCACCACCGCCTCTCGAGCCGACTCAGCGATCTTCCCCGCCTCCGTGATCTCTTTTTCTATGGACTCCTTTTGCACGATTCTCCGATCCAAGGTTTGTTGAAGGCTCTTGAGACGCGTCTTCTGCTCTTTCTGCACCCCCTGGAGGTCAGTAAAGGATTTTTTGAGCTCGTTAAAGGTAGATTCCAGCCTTTCCTTACGAGCGTTGAGATCGGCTAGTCTGCGTGAGAGAACCTTGATTGTTGTTTGACTTCGAGCGTGGTCGCCTCGAAGAGTGATGAAGTCTTGGTAGAGCTTGTCTAGTCGTTGCTCGACTTCCCGAATTTTCTTGCTGTTTTCACCTAAATTCGCCCATAGCTGGGCAGTCTCGTTTGAGATGGCGTCGTGTTGAGACCGCTTGCTTGTGATCTCGTTAGATAGGCGATCATGCTCACGTTTTAATCGCTGAATTCTATCCCTGTTTTCAGTGATTTCGTTTTTGATTGCGTTGAGCTGTTGCAGACTGTTCTCTCTCACTTTCTTTAGCCCTTCAAGGCTTGCTGTTCCCGCTCCTATCTTGGTTGTCAGCTCAGTTAGTTTTGATTTGATGTCACCTATCTTAATTTGAACCTCAAGAACGCGTGTACCGCTCTCTTCGACCATTTCTGAACTAAGTTTTCTCCACTCCTCTTCAATTTCGTGACGTTGAGATCGGAGTTTCTCCCTTAATTGCCTTAATTTTTCAACCCTTCCTTCAATTTCTTTGATCTTCGATGAAACATCTTCCAGTTTCCTCCCAGTTTCCCAGATTTCATAGGAGATTTTCATGGCTTCTGACCGCTGAATTTCGTTTTGAATGAAAGTGTAGTGAAGCAGTTCATTGCGCTCTCGTTCTAAGTCATCTACCCTTTTTTGCACCTCATCTATTCGACCCATGGCGGTTCGAATGGATATTTCAGCGGCGCGAAGCTTTTCTTCCGCCTCAGCCTTCTCGGCATCATATTGAGCTATACCAACCATGTCTTCTACGATTTTTCTACGATCAATAGAGGAGATTTCAGCCATGCGTGTAACCGTTCCTTGTACCACAACGTTGTGTCCTGTTGAGCTGATTCCAGCCATCGATAGTATATCAATGATATTCGATCTTGAAATTCTCCTTCCGTTGAGCCGGTAAACACTTTGCCCGTTATTGTAAACTTCGCGAGAAACGGTTACCGTGCTCGTGTCAACAGGTATGCGGTTATCCGAGTTGTCAAATTGAATAACAACCTTTGCGGCTCTCGCCTTCTCAACATCTGCATCGGGAACTCCATAAAATATGAGTTTCGCAAAATTCTCAGCTCGGAGTCTTCTGGCGCTTAGCTCGCCCAGCCCAAACAACACGGCGTCTACGATGTTAGTTTTCCCGCTTCCGTTGGGTCCAGTGAGCACGGTGAAGCCCTTGCCCAGCATAACGCTGGCGGCTTTTGGACCAAAGGATTTAAAGCCCCTCATCTCAATTTTCTTAATGTATGGCATTTTTCTGAGCCTGCCTTCACCGTTTTTCGCACAGTTGAAACCGCACCTAACCGTTTTAAGCTCCTCTACAAATTATGTATAAATATGCATAAAAATACGTTTTAACTATTGTGCAATCAAACTTCTAAAGGTTTTTCATCCTCTTCTTACGCCACGGAACTTTTCCGCCATTGCTTTAACAAAAACCCTTATTTTTTCGCCATCGCCATAAACCAGCATATATCCGTTCTTTTGCATTTTGTACGAAAGTTTATTCTCCTTCGCTAATCGTTCTATATCCTTCCGAGAGGTGTCTTCTGAGACCTGAACTCGCACCCAACGTTCCCCTCGTGGAAGCCCCGGAACGAATCTTAAGGCAGGTTTTGTCTCCCCTTCTTCATATATCTTCCTTCTGGCTTCTCCAAGCCTTTTCATCCACTGCTCAACATAATCTGACCCCAATTTGTTTTGTGCTACAAAAATCAAGTACGATTCTACGTTTCCGAGGTATATCTCGATTCTTGGAACGTTTTCAATGTGGGTGGGGTCGGCTTTCAGAATCTGTATCATGGTTTTGGCGGAGCGCAGGTCATTCATCACGTCGGTTGGAATGGTCTCCCCCCTCTTTCGAAGGTCAGTGAGTAAATCAGCCAACACTTTCCATGCTTCCTCATAACTCATTTTTCACCTACCCTCCATTTCAGAATCCCGGACATCCACAATAGGCATATCAGATTCTTCATGTTCGATTACTTTCCTCTTCCTTAAATCTTCCGCTACTTCCCCAATTTTAATTCAGCCATGGCATAAGTAGCTTTTCATACGAAAAGGTTTTTAGCGTCGTTCCTACAACAAAACAAGCAAAACGAGTTTCCAAACGTGGGGTGATGAGTTTGTCTGTGTTTGCGGTACCTGGGGCGTATGATCGCGCGATCACCGTTTTCTCCCCAGATGGGCGCCTCTTTCAGGTTGAGTACGCCCTTGAAACGGTGAATCGTGGAGCAACCATACTGGGGATTGCCTGCTCTGAGGGAGTTGTGTTGGGAGCAGAAGAGAAAATCGAAACAAAACTGCAGGATCCCAACTTCACCTGGAAGCTTTACGAGGTGGATGACCATCTTGGGGCAGCGGTTGTCGGTTTGGGATCTGACGCCCGCATCCTAATCGACCAAGCAAGGATCTACTCCCAAAGCAATCGACTAATGTACGATGAGCCCATCGATGTGGAAGTTGTCACAAAACGCGTCGGAGACATAAAGCAACTGTATACTCAGCATGCAGGGGTAAGGCCCTTCGGAGTCTCCGTCATTTTTGGCGGGGTGGATAAAACAGGAAACAAATTGTTTGCAACCGATCCAAGCGGCTCCTACCGAGGCTATAAGGCCGTAGCGGTAGGTATTGGTCGTGAAACAGTAGAGGGCATTTTGAAGGCGGAGTATCATGAGGACATGACCTTGGACATGACCATCAAACTTGGTATAAAATGTCTCGTGAAGGCTCTGGAGGCGAGGGGGGAGACACCGAGGGTTAAGATTGCGGTGATTCCATTCGCAACAAAGAAGCTTAAAATGCTCACAGACGAAGAGATCGAGGCTCATCGGAGGGGCATCGAGGGCAGTGGAACTCCATGAGTCAGCGTTACACTGTTGCGCGCATAACCCATGAGGGAGAACATTTCGAGATTCTCGTTAAGCCAGAGCCTGCTCTCTCGTATAGGCTTGGAAAAATCACGTCGGTTTCTGAAGTGCTGGTCACCGACACCATTTTTACCGACGCTAGCAAAGGGACGAAACCGTCGGAGGATAAGTTGAAGAAGGCTTTCGGAACCACGGATACCGTCAAGATAGCTAGCATAATCTTGAAGAAGGGTACATTGCAGTTAACCACGGAGCAACGGAGACAACTGATCGAGGATAAACGGAAACGAATCGTCTCTTTCATATCCCGCCAATGCGTTGACCCGAGAACGAATCTTCCACATCCCCCTCTACGCATAGAACAAGCAATGGAGCAGATTCACTACTCGATCGACCCCTTTAAGGAAGTTGAGGAGCAAGCAAGGGAAATCATAAAGCTTTTGCGCCCAATTTTACCCCTTAAAATGGAGCAGGTCTCCGTGACTGTCCGCATCCCACCCGAGTATGCGGGTAAAGTTTACGGAACCGTTAAGGGGTTTGGAACAATAAAACGTGAGGAGTGGCGGGCTGACGGATCGTGGTTTGCGATCGTGGAATTGCCCGCTGGGCTTTACGGCCCCTTTTTGGAAAAGCTCGGAGAAATGACTCGGGGAAACCTTGAAGCAAAACTGGTTGAATAAGTTCTTTATATGGAGGTGATGAATTTGCCTACTTTTTATGAGAGGAGGCAGCTTGTAACGCCTGGCGACCTGCTTGCTGAGGACGATTACGTGGCCGGCGAAAACACGTACAAAGATGGCGGTAAAATTTATGCTACCCGAGTTGGGCTTGTTGACTATGAGGATCGAAAGGTTCATGTCGTTGCCTTAAAGGCGTTTTACATACCTTATGTTGGAGATATGGTTATTGGAAAGGTTGTTGAGGTGGGCCTTAGCGGATGGATGGTGAATGTGAAGGCTCCCTACCCCGCTTTGCTTCGAGCCTCAGACGTTCTTGATCGACCATTTAGACCTCAGGAAGACGATTTGCCGTCCATCTTCGATGTGGGTGACCTTATAATTGCCAAAATCGTCGCTTACGACCGAACACGCGACCCTTTGTTAACTGTTCGTGAACCAGGCCTTGGGAAAATTACCCGGGGTCAGATTGTTGAAATCACCCCCACGAAGATTCCGCGAGTCATCGGGAGGAAGGGCTCGATGATAAATATGTTAAAGCAAGAAACAGGATGTCACGTTACTATTGGTCAAAACGGCTTAATCTTTGTGAGTGGTAAGACTCCAGAAGACGAGCGGCTCGCTGTTATGGCTATTCGCAAAATTGAACAAGAAGCCCACACGAGTAGGTTAACAGACCGCGTAACTGAGATGATCCGAAGGGAAAAAGGAGGGGTTTAACATGCTTCAAGAGACGCCTAGTAAACTGATCGATGAAAGGGGTATTCGGTTGGATGGAAGAGGGTTAAATGAGTTGAGACCGGTAAAAATAGAGGTTGGGGTTCTTAGCAACGCTGATGGCTCCGCGTACATTGAGCAAGGGAAGAGTAAGATTCTTGCCGCAGTATATGGTCCAAAAGAGGTTCATCCCAAACACTTGGCTCTGCCGGATCGGGCTCTGCTTCGCTGTCGTTACCACATGGCACCGTTTTCGGTCGAAGAAAGAAAGTCACCGGCTCCGTCAAGAAGAGAAATGGAGCTGTCCAAAGTAATTCGAGAGGCCCTAGAGCCCTCTGTTTTCGTGGAATACTATCCGCGAACATCGATCGACCTTTTTATCGAGGTTCTGCAAGCGGACGGCGGGACGAGATGCTCAGGAATCACCGTGGCTTCTCTAGCCTTGGCGGATGCTGGAATTCCCATGAGAGACCTAGTTGCGGCATGCGCTGTTGGGAAGGTAGAAGGACGTTTAGTACTAGACTTAACTGACCTTGAGGACAAAGGGGGTGAGGCAGACGTGCCCTTGGCATGGATGCCTAACCTAAACGCCGTAACGCTGCTTCAGATGGATGGAATGTTGACGATCAAGGAGTTTGAGCAGGTGATGAACCTCGCCCTCGAAGGCTGTAAGCAAGTATACCAACTTCAAAAGGAGGCTTTGAAGGTAAAATACGTGACTGTGAAGGAGGCGGTGGAGGAATAATGTCCTCAATCATGTTTTCACGCGTGAAGCAAAAACAAATCGCCCAATTGATTTCTAGTGGAAAGAGACTGGACGGACGAGGGTTAACCGACTATCGTGAAGTTCAACTGGAAGACGGAGTTATCGAGCGTGCTGAGGGCTCGGCGCGTGTGCGTCTAGGCAAAACTGAAGTGATGGTTGGAATAAAGATCGAAGTCGGAGAGCCGTTTCCCGACGTACCCAACGAGGGTGTCCTTACCGTGAACGCGGAGCTGGTGCCGCTGGCCTCGCCCACGTTTGAGCCTGGACCACCAGACGAGAACTCCATCGAACTTGCTCGAATTGTGGACAGAGGGATACGAGAGTCTAAGGCAGTAGCTTTAGAAAAGCTGTGTGTTGAACCGGGAAAGAGGGTTTTCATCGTCTTTATCGACATCTATGTTCTGAATCATGATGGGAACCTCATCGACGCCTCAGCAATAGCGTCGCTAGCCGCTCTGTTAAACACTAAGATGTTCAACTATGAGGTGACGGGGGGCGAAGTTAAGATAAAGCCGGGCTACACCCCGCTCCCAGTAAGAAATTATCCGATGGCGGTAACGTTTGCCAAGATAAGCGATAAGCTTGTGGTGGATCCTTGGCTGGAGGAGGAACAGGTCATGGATGCTCGGCTCACGATGACTGTGGAGAAGGACGGAAAGGTTTGCGCGGTGCAGAAGGGTGGTTACGGTTACTTCACGATGCAACAAGTATTAGAAGCCGCGAAAATCGCTCAAGAAAAGGCTGAAGAACTGCGGAAGCTTGTGGTGAAAGGCTGATGGGTCGAAGGCGAACAAAGAAGGTTGGCCCGACAAGAGGACTCGGGGCACGGTACGGCACCACAATCCGAAAACGATACATTGAGGTGATTTCGGGGTTAAAAAAGGCTCACACATGTCCTCAGTGCGGCTCTGAGTCGGTTCGAAGACAAAGCGTGGGCGTGTGGAAATGTAGAAAATGCGGGCTCACCTTCACCGGCGGCGCTTACACACCCGTAACAAAACTGGGTGTTGTGGCGAAACGTGCGGCAAAGGGTCTACCACCCGAGGCTCGCATCGAAGAGGAAAAGGAAAAGTGATGCTACCGACCACCTCTCGGAGGGCCCATGAGTAGGATAAGACCGTTTTGTCGGGACCCCGCTCGATACCCAGCGTTGTTCCGGAATTTCATTTACCGAAGTAGAGAAAAAGCCATAAACCGATTAAAAACTCAACTCTGACGTATGAGAAGTTGATCAGGATTTTATATTCGGCATTAATCATCGCTAATTGATAAATAGTTATCTTTCCATAACTTTTTAAGGGTTAATATGCGAAACTTAAAGAAAACTTTAGAAGATGTTGTGCTATTCTGTATGCTGGTAGACTCGCTTTTGGCTTATAACGTTCTAAGCGTTGGGTACTCTAATCAAAATGATCACGGGCTCGTCTTCCAGAAAGGAATGTCATACAGGCATTATCCCTATCCTTATAATAGCTCTTATTCAAACGAATCTTTGCGGCTTATAGCGCAAACAAACGCCGAATATGTAGCCATTACTGTTTGGTGGCTTCAAGAAAACATAACTTCTACGAAAATCTACGCCAAGCCTGGTTGGACAGCCTCAAACGAATCGCTTGCCATGGCCATTCAGAAGGCTCACGAATTAGGCATGAAAGTTATGTTAAAACCTATGGTAGACCCAGAAGACATCTACACCCAATGGAGAGGTGAGATTTCTCCTACTCCAGAATGGTTCGAAAGTTACAAGACGTTTATCAGCGCTTATGCTCATTTTGCTCAAGAAGAGCGTGTCGACATATTCTGCGTAGGTTGTGAGTTTAAGGCAACTGAAGTGGACGAGTCAAGCTGGAGAGAAGTCATTAGAGAAGTTAGAAAGTATTATTCGGGTCCTCTTGTCTACGCAGCCACAACTGATAGCTACCAAGATATTCAATGGTGGGATGCTCTCGACTACGTTGGCATAGACGCCTATTTTCCGTTAACAAATAAAAGAGACCCAACTTTGGAAGAGTTAAAACAGGCTTGGAACAGTATAGCCAACGAGATTGAGTCATGGCATGATTCAAAGGTTGACAAGCCAATTCTGTTCACAGAAATAGGCTACAGAAGTGGCGACGGAAACAACATGCAGCCGTGGAATTGGGCAGCACAACTTAAACTTGACCTCCAAGAACAGTTCGATTCTTATTTAGCTGCATTTCAAATTTTGTGGGGAAAACCATGGTTCTATGGCTTCTATTGGTGGATCTTGGAAAGCGATCCAAATGCCGGCGGATCCAATGACACAGATTTCACTCCGCAAAACAAACCAGTTGAATACCTCATCAAAAGCTGGTATTCCTCAGAAAGACAACTGGATCCATCTTATGAACTTGAATGGAAAATTAATTCTTTAAGCTACCTACTTTACATCTCTGCTGCCTCAACATTGGTCATCCTAGCCGTAACTGTTTTCTATGCCAGAAAATTCCACAAATTCCGCTATCTGTTAACCGAAAAAGGCTTCAATTTCTGTAAGAAGCAAAGGGGCGAAGCAATAAAGTTTATTTAAAGTATATCCGTTTTGAATCACTTACTCGCATTACCGTATCCTATGTGGTGTGAGAAACTGAAGATGAAGGCTCACGCTGTTATTCGCCTAAAGTTTCCTTCAGAAAGGCATTTGGCGATTCTGCTCAAAGCGTTGGAGCCCGAAACCAGAAGTGCGCCCACTTTTCGCTCCCGAGTTCAACTTACAAGCGAAGGTAGCACCTTAACGCTGAACTTTACGGCGAGGGACACCTCTGCCTTAAGAGCGTCCATCAACTCCTACCTGCGCTGGATTGCCCTCGTGAATGACGCATGTCTCGTTTTAGAGTCGCTGAGTAAGAAATGATTAGATAGAGAAACTCTAAGTAGAGTTGTCGGTATAGGCTTATTGAGTTAAAGTTGGCCTTTTAGGTTGAAGGGTTTGCCCTCTGAGAGTATTTTTTGTGGGGTTTTCTCCTTCCATTTGCGTAAGAAGGGTAATTCGTCTTTTTCTTCTCGCAGTTCGTCGGGTAGCATTTCGGGGATTTCGTCTCGGATGGGGTACCATCGTAAACATTTTGGACAGATGATGATGCCCTCTACGATTTCCTCTTTTTCTTCGAAGACATGGAGTTCGAGGGGATAGTATTTGTCGATGGGGCAAGCTAATATGTCCATTAACTTTCTTTTGATGCTTTATCCCTCCTGTGATTGTTGCTAAGTTAGAGGTTATGGGGGATTTGTACAATAAGCTTTGTGGAAACAAGTGGGATAGTTTATGTCTGATATGGTGTTTGTGAATAAATTTTTGTAGACTCTATACCCGGGGGGAGGGGGGACTAGACAGGCTTTTGGTGTTGGGAAAATTTTAGAGTGGAAAAATTCTTGGTGCGCTGATTGGAACTTTGTTCACCACCACCATGCTGGGCGAACGAGGTTTGTTTTGGGTTTTGATGGCTGAGTGGAGCCTGTTTTTGGCGCTTTTGGTGCGCAAGTTCTTGCGTCATGTATGAAGAAAGTTTTTATGCTAAACTTTCGTTAAGTTAAGGCAAGTTTTTAGTGGAGGGTGATGAATTGGTTTCGAAACGTAGAGGTTTTTCAACTGAAGCCGTTCACGCTGGGGAGAAGAGAGATCCCACTACTGGGGCGGTTGTCGCGCCGATCTACGAGACATCTGTCTTCGCTTTTTCCAGCACCAAAGAGCTGATTGAGGTTATGAGCGAGAAAGCGGAGGGTTACATATACACGCGGTATGGTAATCCAACTGTTAGGACTGTGGAGAGGAAAATGGCGGAACTTGAAGGCGCTGAAGATGTGGCAGTTTTTTCGTCGGGTATGGCAGCCATAGCCACTACCATTCTCACTTTGGTTTCTTCTGGTGACCACGTTGTTTCTACTAGGGACTTATATGGAGGGACTCTCGAATTTTTCAAGAATATTTTGCCGAAATTTGGTGTAGAGGTGACCCTTGTGGAAGCCACGGACTTCGAAGAAATGAAGTCGGCAATCCGAAAGAACACGAAGGTTATCTACGCTGAAACACCCACTAACCCTACGTTGAAACTTGTGGACGTATCCAAGATTGCCAAGCTTGGTAAAAAGAACGAAATAACGGTTGTGGTTGACAGCACCTTTGCTTCCCCCTACAATCTAAAGCCCATACAGTTCGGTGTTGACATCGTTGTTCACAGCGCCACAAAGTATTTGGGAGGACACAACGACGTAACCGCAGGAGTGGTAGGCGGCTCTGAAAGTTTCGTTCAAAAACTGAAGGAAATGCGTAAATATTTGGGCGGAACACTTGACCCCTTCGCCGCGTGGCTACTGTTAAGGGGGTTGAAGACGCTTGGTTTGCGGGTGGAAAGACATAACTCTAACGGTATGCGGGTGGCAAGATATCTTGAGAAGCATCCTAAAGTAAGGAGAGTATACTATCCAGGCCTACCGAGTCATCCCCAGCATTCGATTGCCAAGCGGCAAATGAAGGGTTTCGGTGGAGTTGTCAGCTTTGAGGTTGATGGGGACTTCGAAACGACCATGAGGTTCGTGGATAACCTCAAGCTGTGTTTTCTAGCCGCTAGCCTAGGAGGGGCTGAAACCCTAGCTACGCAACCTGTCACTTGCTCTCACTATTTCGTCAGTGCGGAAGATCGAAAGAAGGCAGGGATAACGGATCAACTAGTGCGGTTGGCTTTAGGAATAGAGGACCCAGAAGACATCATCGCCGATTTAGAACATGCCTTTAACAAAATCTAGCATAAACAAGCCTCTGCAAACTTTATTTCACTGCGCTTCTACAGTACCCTTGTCAAAAATCACTTTTCTTTTCATTCTGGGGACCATAGAGGTTTGAAAATTCTATACTTGCCTTTTATTATTTAACATGCTGTGTTGTTAGCACTATCCGACCAAGTCCATTTTGGATAGTTTCGTCCAAGTCTCGGGAACCAAATTACCGGAGGAACCCTATATATAAAGTTATGTCATGGTTTCTCAGAAGTTTGTCCAGCTTTGTCATTAACTCTTCTAGATTGCTGAACATTTCACTTTTTTAGGGTGTATATCGTGGACTCCGGATGCTCTCAGCGAAAGGGGAAGAGAACAGTGGTATAATAACGGAAAGAAGACCGTTTTTCTCGGCCTTGACTTCTATTATTAGACCACTTTTAGACCACTTTGTAAACCGTGTCTTTCTCTCTGGCCCGCTCTTTCACCTTCAACCCTATGCTCTGGCCGGCCTTCGCCGTCTTAACGTTCTCGTGTTCAATCTGCATGGATTCCACAGTCTGTTCAAAGTCTGTAGTTGGACCTCGAACGCGGATGCGGTCGCCGACCGCCAGAGTCGCCGTCAAATCCACAACAGCCACGCTTATCTTCGAAAAGAAGTGAGTTACTTTGCCTACCTCCTGAAGCTCTTCCTCACTCAACCTATTTCACCTCAAATTCAACTCATATTACAAACAAATAACTGAATATAACACTTCTTATTTAGCGAAGAGGCTATTGAAATCAAAAGAAACAGAGAGACTAAAATGAGTAAGTTTTAAGAGACTTTCGACCGCTGAAGTTCTCTGAAGGCGTCTGCTAAGCCAGTCATGATACAATATAAGTACGACGAAGAGACTGCACAACAGCTATATCAGAAGACGGAGAAGATAATAACCTTCGTAAAAACTACACAGGTTTGGGTAGGTTACCATGAAGGTGGCTTATCATGAAAAATACACGGCGGTGTATTCCTCTGATCCGGCAGCAGCTCCGGGAAGGATGGAAAGCATCTACAACGAGTTGTGTGGACTTTTCGAGTTTGTGGAGCCGGAGCCCGCCAGCGAAGAGGACTTGGAGCTTGTGCACTGGAGAGGTCATGTGGAATCGGTCAAGAGGTATGGGCTGGCTTATGAGGTTGCGAAGCTGGCGGTTGGAGGCGCAATAAAGGCATCCGAGCTCGCCTTAGGAGAAGAACCCGCCTTCGGGCTGATAAGGCCGCCGGGACACCACGCCAGCAAAGACTCCAGCTGGGGCTTCTGCTACTTCAACAACATCGCTATATCTATCGAAAGGCTTAGACGAGGAGACAAGATCAAGAAGGCACTAATCGTGGACATCGACCTGCACTTTGGAGACGGAACCGCCAACATCTTCGCCGGCGTGCCGGAAGTCTCCTACCTCCATCCTAGCGGCTGGAACCGAGAAGCCTACCTCAACGATCTTTCGAGGTATTTGGCGGCGAAAAGGGACTGCGACCTCATAGCGGTTTCGGCTGGGTTTGACCGACATGAACAAGACTGGGGTGGAATGCTAAAAACGCAGGACTACTTCACAATTGGAAAAATGATAAAGGAGTTTGCAGAAAGAGTGTGCGGTGGAAAGCGATACGCCGTTTTAGAGGGTGGATACAACCACACAGTCTTAGGAAAGAACGTGAAAGCTCTATTAGAAGGTATGAGGTAGGGTAAACATGTCTATAAGTTGGTTGGCGGCTCCTTGCGGGCTGTATTATTTCTTGGAAAACACTTTTGATGACTACAAAGGCTTGAAAGACTTGCTTCGCTATGTCTGGGGACGCTTGACAGATTTTTCGAAGACTCTAGCTGTATGCGGTGCAACTCTTCGTGTCGGTTGATGAAGTTATTCCTCAATCTGTTTAATTTCTGGAGGCTTTCCTTGAGGCGCAGGGTAAGCGAACAACAATCCCAGCGGTATGTCTCCGGTGTTTTCAAAACTGTGGGCTCCCTCGATGCCAGCGGGAGCGTACACAATGACTCCCGGCCTTACGGGGAGTTTCTTTCTTTCGTAGTCGTGTAGAACCCCGTAGCCGTAGAGCACGTATTGGGCCTCCTCCACCTCATGGTAGTGTAGAGGTGTCTTTGCGCCAGGGTCTATCGTTAGGAAACCGAACACTAGGGATTTGGTTGGGGTGTTTTCATCAAAGAGCATCTTGACTCTTCCTCCCCAAGGTCTCTGGATGAACCTTGCATCCTTTAACTCGGAATAAACCACCGTGCTTTTCCTCGACATCTTCCACCACCTGACCTCAATGACTACACTTTAGTGTCTAGCAAGAAATATTTAACGTTTAATCATTTCTTCTTAGCATGTTTCCTTTAATTGTGGGATGTCGGTATCAAAAACGGTTCGATCCGTTGTTGTGAGTTGGGGTTATGGTTTTGTTACGTTGTTCCTCTTTTGGAGGAAAATTTTTGTCTAGTCTATATACCCGGGGGGAAGGTTGTGAATAAATTTTTCTTGGTGGTGCGCTTGATTGGAATTTGTTCACCACCACCATGCTTAGGGGCTGGTTTTGGGTTCTGAAGGCACAGAGGAGTCTGGTTACGGCGCTTTTGGGTGCGCAAGTTCTTGCGTCTTGCGGAAAAATTTTGGACCGGGCCTAGAAAGGAATATGAAACCTCCGGGTCGGGCTCTGGAATGGGAATAGGGTTTTTGGCCGGCTCAGATAGGAGGGGCTAAATCCAGCGTCTTAGCTGGCCGTTAACGGGTTGGGTTGGGTCGATCCATGCGGTAAAGATTTAAGGTGAGGTGAGTTAGATAAACTGGCTTAGGGGTGCCGGGGTGAGACGCCGGGATCATGTAGGAACACGCGTCTTACATCCCGTGGGCTGAGTGGACTATAGCGCAGGCCTTGAGATAGGACGACCAGACAGCCTGTGGCCCTTCTCGGGCCTCGTGGGTTCGAATCCCACTCCCGGCGCCAAACTACACAGGTTACGTTTAAATCCTTGGTGGCGCGCGAAGTTTCTTCTACAGGTCACAAAAAACTTAGATGAGAGGATGTTAGTCTCTTTCCTCTGATTTCGGTATTCCTATCCATCTTGGCGTTCTATTCATGTATTCACGATAGGCGTGACCGTAATGTCCAATGCATTGGGCTTCTTCCATCTTGATGAAATATACGGCTCCAACTCCAACTATGATGGGAAACAACAAGAAGACCCATGAAGCCGAAGCTATGCTCACACCCAAAAGGAGCAAAACTGCAGTTACATACATGGGATGTCTTGAATAGCGATATAATCCTCTGGTAACTGGTTTACCAGCTGGAGTGTTAGCCCAATTCACCAGAACTATTATGGTTCCAGCTAAGCCTACTAGAGTAATTGGAAGACCAACGTAGAACCACATCGTGCCTAATTTTAGTGGTAGAAAAACAGAGTATGCCACGGCTGCAAAATAGATAAACTTGGAAACAAGGCAAAATGACAGCTTAGTCTTGGACAGACGCATACTTGATGCAGGTGCACCTTTTTCTTTTAACAGATGAAGAGCGAAAAGAGTAAGTAATAAAGAGGGAACCATGAAAATCCAAGCGTTCCATAAGCCTAACTTAAATTCTGATACAAGTGATACAATCTAACCTGCCTAGTTACTTTCGCTCCAATTTATTCGCTTTCTTAGATACAAAAAAGGGGGAAGAGAAAGATTTAAGTGAACTTATTTCAGTTTTGCCGTGGCTCGGCATCCGTTTTCTTCAAGCTCCATAGTTACTTCTATTCCGAACTGTTCGAACATTTCTGGCATAGTTTTGGAGTCGTTTTTGCAAATTTCCTTTGGGTCAATGTCAAGACCAGCCTTTTTCGCTAACTCTTTCCCTCTCACGAGGAAAGGGCAGTTCTTAGTTCTCATAACTGCTTCACGGTCCGAGACCCAAGTTAATTCTATGTTTGACAGCGGATTCATGACTTGACTAAAAGAGACAAAACCGTTGACAATCTTTTTGAACGTCGTGCCAGGAGCAATCGTTTTCATCACTTTAAGTGTTATGCCCATTAAGCTTGGGAGCATCTTCTTCCATACCTTTAACATCATGTCGTTCCGCTTATCCATGGTTCCCAGTTCCTTATGGAGAGCATAGTTCATAAGTTCACTCAGCATGTATTGGTCTAGGAGCTTATCGTGTTTCTCTTCAAGAGGCATCTCCTTAATCGCCAAGTCTCTCACTTCCTACGCAATACTATCTCATGTAAACTTCTTTTATAATTTTTGTTTAGAAAATAAACTCCAATCGGTGAACGGTTTTAGACAAAGTTGATCAGGAAATAAACTCTAGAACTATTTTGCATACCGTCATATAAGCTGCGAAATACATAGTTATTATTGGAAGAAATCAGACCTTAGATGTCCCAGATCGGGGGATATCTTCACTATGGGGAGGGTTCGAATCCCACCAGCACTTCAAAATGAATCTATTCCCCGGCGCCATATCCAGAGACTAAAAATAGCTCCTATATTGCCTTTTTTCTAAAATTTGCACTATTTAGTAGCATGTGTTCTCAAAGTGGCTTTATTGTGAATTTACAAGTTGCTTTTAGCGGCGGTCGGCTAGTAATGATTCCAACTAGGTCATAGTTGCCGGGGACCATCCCCGCCGTCTCTAATGCTTCGGTGTAGCTTCTTTTTTCATTAGGTTTAAGAGCCAGTGAGCCTAGAACCATGGCAAACATTTTGTTGTTGGACCAACGCCAAACCTCCTTATCATCTTTTAAAACTATGAACTCATACCGTTGTGCCGAGTTAAAGTTGAGTTTTACGGGGTTGGGACCGAGATTTAGAACATCTAAAGACACTCGCACCTGTTCGCCAATGGCATACTCCGCCTTATCCGTCTGAATACCAACCCTAAACCTCTCTTCCACCTCGCTCATTTTCGACCCCCAATTAACGGTAAATTGCCAAAGTAAAAATGTTAACCTATTCAATGGCACGAGCACAACGTCTAATAACCACAATAAAAAAGGAGGGCGGTTTCAAGGCACTTTTAAGCTAGCGGTAGTTACACCAGTTTTAGAGTCGTAGGTCCATCCGTCTTTTGTCACGTTTGTTATGGTTGAAGTGTATGTTCCAGTCTTCTTAGTGGGGCCATAGACAAAGGTGACTGTCCCATCTGTTCCAGTAACGCCTGACCCACTGACCTTTGACCCGCTTGGCAGGGTTAATGTTAAGTATACGGTGGCCCCGGAAACGGGTGAGTTGCTTATGTCAACTACTGTTACCTTCATGTATATAATGTAGTATGGGGCGATCTTTTGATACCACATTTTGATGGATGATACATGCATTATTTGAGTTGCGGATGGAGCCGTTGGGGTGGCTGATGCCTCATTCGACCGGGGCGATTCACCGATAGAGTTGACAGCTGCTACTTGATAGAAGTAGGTCACGCCATTCATTAAACCGGTATTCGTGTAGGTTAGGGTAGATCCTGAAACTGAGCCAATAAAGGATTCGCTTCCAGAAGAGGGACCACGGTATATGTTGTACTGGGTTATCGTTGATCCACCATCTGAGGCTGGGGCTTGCCATGTAAGCGTAACTTGGCTGTCTCCCGCCGTTGCCTGTAGGTTTTGAGGCGCACTCGGCACTGTTGGACTTGACGGGACAGCTTTTTGTACGGCTGCGTATGCGTCTATCCTACCATATCCGTATGCTGAAGTCCACGCTGATCCGCCCATTCCAGCAGTTTTCACGGCTGTGCTCTGAAGTATGTTTCTGACATTATCAGGTATCAGGGTCGGGTTCTTCCACAGGATGAGTGCCACTGTTCCGGTTACATGGGGGCAGGCCATAGATGTGCCGCTCATCGTTTTGTATGTACTTCCTTTGTATGTTGAGTAGATGTTTACACCTGGGGCTACCACCGATAGCTCTGGGCCTCTACTACTAAACGAAGCCACAACATCATTGCTGTCTGTTGCGCCGACCGCTATTACTGAAGAGTATTTCGCGGGGTAAGCTATCGTATTCTCTCCGGGTCCGCTGTTTCCAGCCGCAGCCACCAGAACTATGCCTGAGTTGTAAGCCTTGTCGCACTCCTGATGGAGCGATATTGAGTCTGAGCTTGAGCCGAAGCTCATACTCATCACCTGCATCCTATAGGTTATACACCACTCAATTCCCGCGTTCACGTCGCTGAGAGATCCTGAGCCTAACATATCCAGCACCTTGACGGCATACAGATTTGCTTCTGGAGCCACACCCACAACACCTATGTCATTGCCTAACGCAGCGACTATGCCGGCACAATGGGTTCCGTGGCCATTATCATCATTGTAACTTCCTAAAGTATACCATACGTAGGAGACCCCTCCAACCACCTTTAAATCGGGATGTTTGATGTCTATACCTGTGTCCAAGATGGCTACTTTTATGCCCGTACCTTTGTTGCCTGTAGCCCAAACTTGAGGCGCCTTTATCTTATCAACGCCCCAAGGAGTCGTTTGTGTTAGGGCGTAGACCTCGAAGTCTGCTTCAACGTAGTCTACGTTGGGGTTCTTCTTCAAGGCGTCTATAGCTGGTGGTGGAAGTGAAGCAGCTATCGCCAGAATGTATTCATAAACGTATTTTATCTCCCCACCGTGAGACCTGACGAGCTCAGTATCCTGAAACTTCCTGAACCCTATAATGACAGGAACCTTTTCTGCAGGTTGTGCTGTTACTATTGACGCAGAGAATGGCACTAGCAAGATTAGAAGTATCGCCATAAAACATGTCAGCTTAATCAGAAAGCTCCTCTTCATTATTCCACCTACATAAATGAGATAGGATTAAATTTTATAAATCTTTGCACAATTTTTCTAGGTTTCTATAATAATGAAAAATTATATACTTTAGAAAAATCTGAAGGTGTACACATATCTTAATTTAACAAAAACATGTAAAATTGTTCCGAGTGTTTGAACGAGTACGTGAAGCTAACTTTTTGGATAAATCAGCGTGGTGCATATTATTTTGATTTTCAATCCGACATTGGAAAGATTTATATGTACTACCAAGAAAATGTACTACAGTGAAAAAACATGGAGAATGAAGTAGTAGTAACTAGAAAAGGTCAGACCACAATTCCCGCTAAACTTCGTATGAAATACAAAATTGAAGAGGGAACTAGACTTGAAGTTATTGAAACTGAAGAGGGCATCCTTTTTAGACCAAAAAAATCTACAATAGACCTCGCTGGTTCTGGAGTGAAGTATGCAACTCCAGAGGAAATGAAGAAACTTTTAGACAAACTCAGGGAAGAAGATGTCTAAGACGGTTTACGACACAAGATTTTTTATTGAGCACTACTACTCCAAAGACGAGGAAGTTCTCCAAAAAACCAAAGAAGAAATCAGAAAAACTAAGGAAAGATACATTTCAGCCATCGTGATACACGAAGTTTACCAACTCACACTTAAACAAGAAGGACGCGAAACCGCAATTTTAAGAACCGACTTACTGGAAAAAGACTTCAAGGTAATAAATGTAAACTCAGAAATTGCAAAGAGTTCAGCTGAATTAAGGTATAAGTATAAAACCTCAATGGCTGACAGCATAATAGCAGCCACAAGTTTATCCTTGAATGCAACATGCCTTTCAGACGACCCCCACCTTAAAGTTATCAAAGAAATCAAAACGAAATGGATTTGAGAAGGAAAACGCCGAGAGCTTAAACATTGCCTGAATTAGCTCATGGTACCTACGAGAGGCGTAGCCAAGGTTTTTCTGGAATTTCTTCTCATTTCAATGACTAGTTTTCTTCTAAAAATAGTTGAATATGATGAGTAGCTATCTTCTCGAAGATCTGTTTATCTACGTCCGAACAAACCACTGTAAGTCATTAACTGTAGGAACGCGGTCCTCGTCCCTTCATCCGAGACCCATGTATAAAACCGGCGTATTAAAAGGATATTTTAAACGTTAGCGAAGTGCCTAAGACGCTTGCCAGCTTGACCGTGTAGGTCACTCCCTTTGTGTAAGCACCACCCACGTACGCTACTCCCAGAGAGACTGGTGCTATCTGGATGCTTTGGCTAAGGAGGGCGGGTACATCGTTCACGTAGGCGTTGACAATACTCACCACATTGTTGCCTACATTTCTCACGAAAGCCGTGATATGAGTGACGTTGATGTTGGCTGACTCGAGCAGCAGCAGCGAGAGCTGAGTGCTAACGTTGGTCTTCATGCCTTCGACGTGTCCCATCACGTAGTTGTAGAACATAATACCTGAAGCCATTGTAACCATTACCATCAGTAGGGTGGCTAACACCGCCGAAGTGCCTTTCTTCCCGATTAGTAGGCGTTTCATGCGCTCCACCTCCTTGGTGTAGTCGTGTTCTACTCGTATACAATATGTCCTTTTTTGGACATGTTCGAAATTATATTATGCGTTCCACTTATATAAACATTATGCTTTTTAACATATTAAATATGTATATGTATGTTTCAGGTGTCCTGCACGCAGTCTATAACGTACAAACACGTTAAACTCGTAACGCCCAACAAGGAGTATTTCAAGATCCTTCTACATTTTCCCTACTACGCTTCCGACTCCTCAGCTATAGCCTTCTTTAATTCTTCTCTACGAGGCACCCCGACAAACTTAAGAACGCCGTTGATGGCAACCGCCGGAACCGACATCACACCGTACTGAGCCGCCCTCGTCGGATCCATGGTAATGTCCACTTCCTCGATGGTGATGTCTCCCTTCAACTCGCTGGACAACTCCTTCAGCATTTTCTTGACTGCTGGGCAGTTCGCACATCCAGGGGAAGTAAACATTTCGATATATGCCTCTCCCAACCACTCTCACCTCCTCAACTTGTTTTCCCCATTTTCACGATGAATTCAGGGAGCATGACTTTTCCCTTTCTCAACTCGCTGTCGGCGCAGGAAGCTGCCGCTTTCGCTTGAACGATGGCGTTGGGGATATCCTTGGGTCCTTGCGCACATCCGCAGATGTATACTCCACGAACATTGGTTTCCACGGGTCGAAGCTTGGGATGAGCCTCCCTGAAGAAGCCGTTTTCATCCAGCTCTATGTGTAACATTTCAGCGAGTTGCTTCGTGCCTTGAGATGGGACTATCGCGCAAGACAACACTGCCAAGTCTGTCTCGAACATCACGGGTTCGCCCAGTAGGGTGTCTTCCACCGCCACTATGAGGTTCTTCGTTTTTGGGTCCTCCATGATCTCGCTGGGCTTTCCACGAATAAAGGTGACGCCTAAGTCCCTCGTTTGCTTATAGTATTCTTCGAATCCCTTCCCGGGGGTTCGCATGTCCATGTAGCAGATGTAGATTTCAGCGTCGTGGAGAACCATCTCCTTAATGATCTGCGCGTGCTTCAACGCGTACATGCAACAAACAGAGGAGCAGTACACATTGGCTTTTTCATCTCGTGAGCCTACGCACTGGATCATCATGATGTTTTTTGGCTCCTTGCCGTCTGAGGGCCTTAGGAGCTTACCCTTTGTGGGTCCGTCGATGTCCAGCAGCCTCGCCAGTTGGAACTGGGTGACGACGTTGGGGTAGAGCCCGTATCCATACTCCCTCTTCTTGGAGGGGTCATATTCCTCGAAGCCGGTCGCCGCGATGATGGCGCCCACCTTCAGTTCCATCGTGTCAGGCTTTTGCTCGAAGTTCACGGCTCCAGTTGGACAGACCTTCTCGCACACTCGGCAGACTCCCTTTTGGAAGTATAGGCAGTGATCCGCGTCGATGGCTGCCTTCCGAGGAATCGCTTGCGGAAACGGGATGTAAATTGCCTTGCGTTTTCCCATTCCAGCCGAGTACTCACTTGGAGCCTTAGCTGGACACTTTTCTACACATATTCCATCGCCCGTGCACTTCTTCTCGTCGACGTAGCGAGGATGTTTGAGAACCTTGACTTGGAAGCTGCCCACGTGGCCTTGTACGTCGATTACCTCGGAGTTAGTGAGCAGAGTGATGTTGGGGTGCATGTTGGCGTAGGCGGTTTTAGGCGCTAGGATGCAGGGGGCGCAGTCGTTGGTTGGGAAAACCTTGTAGAGCAGAGCCATCTTTCCTCCGATGGTGGGCAGGCGCTCCACGAGGAACACTTTGTATCCTTTTTCGGCTAGGTCCAGGGATGCTTCCACCCCTGCTATTCCGCCTCCGATGACCAAGACTGAGGGCTCAACTATTACCTCCACCTGAGGAATGGCTCGTTTTAGTCGTATCCTTTTCACCGTCTGTTCTATGAGCCTTTTCGAGTTCTCCAGCGCTTGTTCTGGATCAACCTTCTGCGGGCTTCCAGGCATGGTCCACTTCCTGATGTCAATAAGCTCTGTGAACGCGGGGTCTACTCCAGCCTTTTCTCCGCATCGTTGGAAGGTCGCCGAGTGCAAAGTAGGGTCGCACGCAACCACAATGATTCGATTCAAGTTGTGCTCTTTGACAGCATCTCGGATCGTCGCCTGTCCTTCCTCGGAGCAGGTGAATCGGGTTTCGGCTGCAAAAACTACGTCGCTTAGTTTTTTTGCGTGTTCAAGTAACGCGTTTATGTCTACTCCACCCGCGATGTTCTTACCACAGTGGCAGATGAAGACGCCGACTCGCTTCTCCTCTTTTGACATTTAAACCTAGACCTCCTTCACGGGAGTTGTGTGAAACTGAAGCCCGATTTCCTTGGGTGATAAACCGACTGCTAATCCCAGCAACTCGGTTATGTAAAATACTGGAAAAGCGTAACTTTCATTAAATTTTCGGTTGACCCCCCTCTGTCCCATGTCGAATTGGATGAAGCAGAAGGGACAGGGGGTCACGATGCAGTTGGCTTCCGCCTCCCTTATACTCTCCAGCTTCTCCCTCAACATCATGAGGTTCGTTTCTGGGTCGATCGCCTTTATCCCAACCCCACAACACAACATCTTAAGAAGGTAGTTTATGGGCTTTGCGCCAACCCAGTTCACGATTTCGTCTAGGATGGTCGGTCTGTTGGGGTCATCTACATGAAGAACGTCGCTGGGTCTCACCAAGTGGCAGCCGTGCTGCGTGGCAACTCTCCACTGTTCTAAAGTTCTCTGCAACCGCTGTTTTATGGCTTCTGGTCCTATGTCACGAATAACTTCTGCCACCTGCCTTACGTTTATCGTTCCTAAGAAGCCCCTGTTAATCTCGGAAAGAAAGCTGCCAATTTCATCTTTCAATTTGGCGTTTTCCTTGAGAACTTTGTTCGCCTTGCTGAGGGTGGAGAAGCATCCACTGCATAACGTCAAAATATCCAGTTTCATTTCCTCAGCTATGGAGAGGTTTCTAGCGGCAATCGCCAGCCAAGCCTTATAATCGAGAGACTTCATCACGATGGGGTCGGGACAGCACGAAGTTCCTATCATATGCTTTGTCCTTATCCCAAATTTTTCCAAAACCTTGATGGAGACCGCTTCGAGATTGGGAAGTCTGGCTGGTATCAAACAGCCGAGAAACAGTGCGTATTCCCTCATTTTTTCACCTTAGTCGCTTTTAATAGGCGACTCGCCCCAGCCATTTTCATCAGTTTCTGAACTTCCTCCAGCGCCTCTGGAGTATTTATCGCGAGCGGGGGCTTCTCATCTAAGCCCAACTCGGTTCTAAGTTTCCTCGTGAACCCGGTAAAGGGGAACTCGTGCCCAGTTTCGAAGAGGGATTTCAGAACGCTTTTGAAGGGGGTCGGGGCATAGTCCGCCTTCGATGCTAAGTTTCTTAGGGCCATCATAAGTTCGGTTACGTCGACGCCGGTGGGGCATCTTTCTTGGCAAGTGTAGCAAACGGTGCATAGCCAAACGTCTTTACCGGACAGCACCTCGTCCCTCAGCCCAAGCAATGTTTTGTGGATGATGGTTCTAACCCGGAAGTTGGTGAGGGCGGCGGTGGGGCATCCTCCGGTGCAGGAGCCGCATTGATAGCAGCGTTGTAGGGTTTCCCCTCCTGGGGCTAAGAGGACCTCGTCTTTAAACTTGGCGTCTCGCCTTCTCATCAGGTGTTTTCACCAGCCAGTTTCGATTCAGCCTCTGTAGTAGTAGGGTCTCTTGATGTAACCAAACGCTTCCGTAGCTGCCACGATGGCTTGTCCAACCGCGGTTCCCACTTGTTTCACGGGGCCAGTCGTTACATCGCCGGCTGCGTACACGCCAGGAATGTTGGTTCTTTGACGGTCATCCACAAGGATATAGCCACCCTTGTCCACCTCTATTCCAGCTTCTTTGGCAGATTGGCTATTGGGCACTTCGCCGACTTGAACGAACACACCGTCCACCTCGATTTCCTTGGTTTCACCCGTTTTGTTGTTGAATAGGACGATGCTCTTCACCTTGACATCTCCTTTGATTTCCTTGATCTCGGTGTTCCATAGAAGCTCCACGTTTCGCTCATGCAAATCCTTTACGAGCGCTTCCTCCGCCCTTAACGAATCCCTTCGATGAGCCAGTTTGACGTTAGATGCTAAATTGGAGAGGTATATGGCGGAGACCGCCGCGGAGTTTCCACCACCCACCACGATCACCCTTCTCCCTTTGAAGAAGGCTCCGTCACAAACCGCACAAAAGCTAACTCCCCTGCCGCGAAGCTCGTTTTCACCCGGCACTCCCAGTTCTCGATAGTGGCAGCCGGAAGCAATGATAATGGCAGAAGCCGTGTAAGAGGTTCGATCGGTTTCCACGACCCTTTTCTCGCTTTTAAGGTCGAGTTTAACAACCTTCTCCAGCTCGTTGATCGTCACCCCAAATTTTTGGCAGTGCTCCACCATTTTGTCCACTAACTCGCGTCCGCTGATGCTGGGGAAGCCTGGATAGTTTTCGATCAAGGGGGATTCGGCGGCGGCGCCTCCGGGAGTTTTCTCCTCGAGGACTAGGGTTTTGAGCCCGCTGCGAGCGCCGTATATGCCAGCGGTGAGTCCGGCTGGTCCCGCGCCGATGATGATTAAATCCCAGTGTTCCATTTTTCCGTCACCTTAATGGAGAGTATTTTACTACGAATGTTTAAGCTAATAAATATATTTTTGGACGAATGTTATAACTCTGGCTGCCGGCAGTTTCACTTACGTTTTCTAGAGAGTTTCATCCCTTCTAGGTCGGTGACGTATTCGAAGCCAGCCTCTATTAGGGTGCCGATTTCCTCGTGTGCTTTCGTGATCCTGCATGTAAATTCATTATTCGTGGTTCTGAAGATAGCATGTTCAAGATCAATGTAGATGAGCGTATTCTTGATGTTTTGTAGCTTTCCGCTACTGAAAGTTGTCAAAGACGTGAACGTTAGTTGCTTGGGTCACGAGAGCGTCGACGAGGTGGCTGCCGATGAAGCCGACTCCACCCATAACGAGTGTTTTGGCTTAGTTCGTTGCGATCACCTGTTTGCTTTGTGTAGGCGTCCTTCTTTTAGTATGTAGTTTTTGTTTGTGGGCAGTTTTTCGTAGAGGTCTGTGGTGGTAAGTATAATAGTTACGCCTCTTTCTTTATTGATTTGATTGAGTAGTTCCATGAGTAGGGTTGAGTTTTCGTCGTCTAGGCTGGATGTGGGTTCATCTGCTAGGATTATTTTTGGGTCGTGGGTCATTGCTCTTATTATGGCTATTCGTTGTCTTTCTCCTCCGCTTAAGGTTTCTGGAAATCTGTAGGATAGATTTGCCATGTCGAAGTAGTTCAGTAGCTCTAATGCTTTCATCTTTCTTTCTTGTTTGCTGGTTCCTGCCAATGCGAGGGGGAGTTCTATGTTCTCTAGCACGGTTAGTGAGGGAATTAGGTTGAAGAATTGGAAGATGAATCCTATAGAACGGAGTCTCAGATTTGATTTCTGATCATCGCTTAGTCTGTGGACACTCTTGCCGAAAAGCTTAACGTTTCCTTCGTTTGGAGTTTCGAGGAGTCCGATTATTCTGAGTAGAGTTGATTTTCCAACTCCGGATTTTCCTCTTATGGAGATGAAGTCTCCTTCCTTCGCTGTGAAGTTGAGTCCTCTTAATACTTCGATTGTGCTGTACTTTTTCCATATGTTGTGGAGCTCGATCATATTTCTCCTCCATAGAGGTTTGTGAGACCGTTAGAATACATGAGGTTTAGTTGAGACGCTTTATCTATCCAGTTTTTGGGCATATCTACTCCGTGGAGGCCCACTACATACCCGTTTTTTAGCATTTGACCGTAGATGAATAGGATTTGGGGCTGGGATTCACTGTTTCCGTTTAGATAGTGGAATCCTTGGAGTACGTCGACCTCCATACGGAAGTAGTCGCACATAAGATGGAAGACCTTCATGTCTCCGGCCACGGTTGTCTGGTTGCAGGCATTTGTTGCCATCCACCATCCTGCTGCAAGTTCTTGTTTGCTGTAAAGCCAGTGGTATCCCATGTAACGGTCTTGTAGGGAGACCGCGGCATACAGGCTGTAGGCGTTTATGGTTGTAACGATTATGATGATTGCCATTACCGCTGGCTTAAAGAAGTTTTGCAGATGTGGCTTGTTCGCCGTTCTATATAGCCGATAAAGTCCGGCGGCGGAGAGAATTGCGAGGGGGGCATACAAGAAGTTGGGGGTTCTAATCCAGAGGCCAACGCTTTGGCTTGAGTTAGCGAAGATGGCGTAGGCTTCGAGTCCCGAGAGGGTTGTTAGCCAGAATAGTGGGGCTATGGACCCTTGGATTCGTCTCTGATAACCGTATCCTAGGGTGATGAATGGTAGGGTTATGAAGTAGGGGGAAATGTACAGTAGGATATGCTTCTGTACAGTAGGGGTAAAGCCCGGCACTAAAGTTGTGTTTAGGGTTAATAGTAGGAAGAGTAAGGCGGAAGCTATTGTTGCTAAACCAGTGGCGAGGGTTCTGGCTTGCATGTGTACATAGGGTTTGGATGTGAGGTGCATGGCTGATGCGAAGGTGAGTATTTGGTATGAAGCCACTGAAAGCCAGTCGCTGTAGGTTATAGGAAATTTGAAGCCTCTGTGGGCGTATAGTCCGAAGTATAGGCCAGTGGCCACCATGAGTATTGATGTTAGTAAGAGGCTGGACTTATTGGGGGCGAAGCCTTTTTTTGTGTCGTTGATGAGGTGGGCCAGGGTTATGCTGGATAAGATGGCTATGGTGATTATTGGAGTTAGGTGATGGGTCAAGGCTAAGGTTGTGGACGTTATTGCAAACAGGAGAAGGGTTTGCTTCTGCTTGCTCATGGTTTGGTGGAGAAAGATGAGGATTAGTGAAAGGTAGAGGGGGTTAGCGTAGGTTTCCTTTGTTACTCCAGCTGTGAAGAAGGCGTGGGTGAAGGCGGTTCCGAAGATGATGGAAGCCGTGAAGGATATCTTTACGTTATAGAGTCTCCTCGTGAGCGAGTAGAAGATTAGGATGGCTATTGCGCCAGTTGTTGGTATGAAAATTGCCATTGCTTGTATCGGTTTAAGTGATGTCATTTCAGAAATGACGGCTCCGAAGAGGCTGTTAGCTGGCCAGTAGTTGTTGTATCCGTCGAAAACTGCGTTTTCTAAGTGTACAGGAGTGTACTGTATGAGGAGCTCGGCATTTCTAATAGGGGACCAGGCATCTGTGGAAAAAGGTAGGCCGCCGAGGAGGTGTGGGTAAATCCTGAGCGCTAAGGCGATTAGCATGGGCAAGATGGCGTAAACGTATTTTTTCAATGTTTCAGATCCGAACGGGTTATGGTTATGGCGACGAGGAGAAAAACTAGGATAAAGTTGAGGGCTACGGTGAGTGGGTCGAACTGGAAAAGGACTCTATGCGATAAGACTTGCAGGTAGCCGCTTTCCCCGATGACTGTCAGTGTCGCTGCGGCTAAGGCGATCCCTGCTGCTGAAGCGGCTAGGGACCAAGACAACAGCTTGACCAAAAGGTCCGTTTTTATGGTTTTTTTGGATGCTCCAAGAGACCTTAACACTCCTATTTCGTGCTTGTGCTGGCGTATCAGCGTCGCGGAAGCGTTAGCCACGCTCGCGCTGGCTAGGATGAAGATGGTGATGGAGAGGATGAGTAGGGTCTCTTTGGTTACTCCGTATCTGTTAAGGTAGCTTTTCATGAACTTCTGGGCTTCCTTTACTCCGATGTCTTCAGGCTTAAAGCGCATTTCCACTATGGGAAGAATTCTTTCAGCCGGCTTTTCTGTTTCTTCCTCGCTTGTGGCGGTTTGGGCGTGCTTAGAGGCTAACGTGGCTATCTCTTTTGAAAGCTTGCTTGGGCTTAGTTCAACTCTGTCTATCTTGATCCTTATGACTGTGACGTAGTTGTAGTCCATGCCTCTCAGCCCCTGTCCTACATAAAGTGGAACGAGGGCTTCATCGTCCATCGGCGATTGAGACTCATAGATTCCCTTTACCTGCAGCTCTAGGTATCGGTCCGCTAAAACGCCGAGGACAAGAATTCTGTCGCCCGGCTTTAGATCAAGCCTTTCGGCAAGTCCCTTCCCTACGATTGCGGAGTTGACGTCGGTCAGCTCCAGCATGTTGCCTTCCAATATGGTTACAGGATTTAGCGTGGAGAACTCGTTCGGTATAACTCCTCTCATGAAGATGGACTCGCTTTTCACGACGCAGGGGGCTATGACTTCGGGGCTGCTGGCTAAGACCCCTTCCATAGAGTTTATTCGCTCGGCCAAGTAGGTCGGGACCGTGCCCGTGAAGGGTGTGCGACCCTTTGTCTCGTAGATCACCACAATGTCTTCTCCCTCGCCTAGGTAGGCGTTGAAGCCTTTGTAGAAGCCGAGGAGGCTGAAGGCAGTTATTAAGAAGAGCGTGGAGGTTAGCGTGAGAATTAAGGCTAGGGTTAAGATACGTTGCCTCTGAAGGTATTTGAAACCTCTAAGTCTCATAGAGTTCGCTCCATATAGGTCTTGCACGCGGATTTGAACGCAGGATGTATGCATCCTAAGATGGATGAGGCTAGTGTTGAAAGGAGTATTTGAAGTGCCTGTTCAACCTCGAGAAATGGGTTTACTTCGATACTCGACCAAAGCCACCTCACCGCGGTTGAGACTGCTTGGGTTCCGACTATGCCTACTGCTAACCCGAGGATGGAGCCGAGCAGAGCTACGTTTATGTTGTAGGTTAAGACCAGCTTAAACATAAGCTTCTTTTTAGCTCCTAGGGCTCTAAGCATTGCAAGGTCGTAGTTTGACTCAGCTATGAGCCTCGTGGCCAACACGTATGAGGTGGCTATCACCACGGCATAGACAGCCGAGGACCATAAGCTTAGGAAGGATAGGGTTTGGTTGTTCACGTTCTGCATGAAGGCTTTCAGCTGCTGAACCTTTACGATCTTTGTGTTAGGGGGCAAGAGTTCGGTGATGCGGCTGATTACTTCATCTCTTATGTTAGGGTCTTTGAGGGCAAACTCGATGAGGGATACCTTGTCGTCGTTTCCAGATAGGCTATTGGCTAGTTTCATGGGTACAATCAGTTCGGCGTCGCTCTGTGTTTGGGTTTGGACGATGCCGGCTATATTGACTTTAAGAAACTTGCCGTTAACGTCCACGGTTGCCTTATCTCCCACATCAATCGAGGCAAGCTTAGCTAGCACCTCGCCGACGTTTACTTGCATCTCATTCGCATTGGCAATGGCGCCTTTTATGTAGGCGTTTCTCACCTTGAGGAAGGTTTGGATGTCTTCTACTCCCCTGACGAGGGCGGTGTGGTTGCTGGAGTTTGTGGCTAGGGTTGCTGCGAAGATCTTTTGAGCCATCACGTATTTGACATCGGTGGCATCGCTAACTAAGTTGGCTAGTTTTGCGTCAATTTGGCTGTCTATCATAGTGTTGGAGTTTTTGCTGAGGATGAGGTAGGCTTCGCCGACTTCTGGGATTCTTCCTAGAGCCTCGGTTTGTGAGTTGATATGGTTTACTATGGAGCTCATCGAGGCTAGGATAGCTACCAGGAGCGCTACCGCTAAGATGGCTGAGGTTGTTCCTTCCCTCCGGAGAAGCATTTTATAGCTTAGGGCAGACATTCTTGATCTAGAGCGATGGCTGGCTAAGGTTGAACTTTATCTTTAGGCTTTCCTTAGCGGCTTTCGAGTAGATTGAGCTGTGTTTCGCCTCATTTTTGGTTACTAGGTGTATCTGAATCGGGTGGTAGGGGGGTAGGTTCGCCAGCCTCTCTATCTCCTCCTTGACCTTAGCTCTTTCCATGAGACTTTGTGGCAAGTTTTCGGCTATGATGAGTATGTCGATGTCGCTTGCTGCGGTTAACTTGTCGCTTGCGGTGCTTCCGAAAGAGTAGACTTCACAGCTCTTTAGGAGGCTCTCGGCTGCCTTTGCGACCTCGTTCACGTATTTCTTCCAGTGTTTAAGGATCTCTAATCGTTCTCTGTACAAGTTCTACTACCTCCCTTGCGATGCGGATGCACTCCTCTGCGTCATCTTTTGTGAACTCCTTGACGAAGTATCTGGAGGATATGTAGGCGTCTTCCAGCGCCATCAGCTCAAGCCTGTGAGTCTTAACATACTCGCCTAATTCCTGTACGTTTAGTTGCTTGGCTAAGGTTCCAATTAGCTCGCGGATGCTGTGGGTGCGGGGGATGTACCCGAGGTTCTTAAGTGTGAGGGCCTTGAGGAGCAGCTGGGCTCCTTGCTGAGCATTGAAGCATGCTAGGTCGTATACTCCCTGCTCAATGCATGTAGAAGCTAGGCTTATGAACTTCTTAGACCTAGCCAATAACGCTTCAGCCTCATTAATGCTACCAGCCATGGATCGCAACACCTCTTGTTAAACCCTAATGCACTCGCGAGATTAAAATTTACTTGCCGGGTCTTTTGAAATCCAACGGCTGAAGCCACAGTCTTTCTCTGCAAATTTTGTAAATCTTAGGAACATTACGCCCTTAGACCTCGCTCTTGTCGGCTGAGACAAGTTGGCATACATCAACTATCATATGTATGTATCCTTGGGGCTTGAGCTCTTTAAGGCGGAGAAGAATTTGTCGGCGGCTTGGTATGATTCGAGGTTTCCTATGTCCCAGAGGTAGTCCTTAAGCATGTAGCCGTAAACTGGTTCTTGCTTGTGAAGCCACTCGATAAATCTTCCGGGTTCGTCTGTTAGTAACCCTAGTTCTAGGCATTCTTTAAATTTGTTGCGGATTTTTGCTGGAAAGGCGTAGACGCATGCTCCAACAAGGGTGGCTTTTGGGTTTGAGGGTTTTTCAACAAATTCTATGATTCTATCCTCGTTGTCTAGCGAAACGGTGGCACCACTCCTTGCTTCATCTATGTTTTTTGCGTGGTAGAGGGCTACGGTGGACGCATGCCCTTCATGGAAGAAGTGAAGAAATCCTTTTAGGTTGTCGGTGAAGAGGTTGTCGCCGGCTATCACTAACATGTCCTCGTTGATTTTTGCTGCAATATTAGCAAGAGCTCTTAGAGCTCCCAGCTTCTCTTCTTCACTTTGTGAAATGTCTGGCACAAGTTCTATGTTCGGATACTTTCTTGTCTTTAGCCATGATTGAAACTGAGGTTGAAACCTTAGGTTGGTCGATATGATGATCTTGGTTATGGGCGGGCTTAACGGAATAAGCTTCTCCATGATGTGGTCAATCATCGGCTTACTGGCTATTGGCAAGAGGGCTTTAGGCTTGTTTAGGGTTAGGGGCCAAAGCCTCTTGGCGTATCCTCCAGCTAGAACGATAGCGATTAATTCACATCCAACCTGGCTTCTCGCTGCATAATTTCTGCTTTATTTTTTCCTCGGCATTCTGGATACATGTGGGCGTAGGCTATTGTGAAGGCTTCTAAGGCGAGTTTGTTGGTCCATAGATGGAGATGGTGTCAGGGGTCAATAGTCTTCTGGTTTGGGGATTTTGTGGCTTCGCCGTTGACTGTAGATGTTGAGGTGAAGATTACAGTAGGGGTATTTTTGGTTTTTCTGAAGTGTCCAAGGAGGTTTTGTGTGCATGCAATTGTTATGGGGTGTTCGCCTTTTATGGATTCCTCGTTTGGGAATGAGCATTCTAGGATGGCTACGTCCACGTTTAGTCTGAGTTTGACGAGGTTCTTTCAGGTGCGGTGTCGCCGTAGTAGAGACTTGTTTGGCGTCTCGATCCTGTATGCAGCTCCTCTAGCGCGGAACACGGGCGCTGATGTGATTTGCCAGTTTTCTGTTCTCTCGGCTATGCCTTACTCGAATCCTGTATATGTTATCGTAACCTTTGAGCTTGTTCACATCTGCCTTTCGGAAGGGTATTGGGTCTATCTTCAAAGTTAGTACGATTTATTTTATCCTTTTCTTTCTCTTTTCGTCTAGTTCGGTGAGCTTTCTTAGAGCACTTCTTTTTATTTTAATGGCAAACATTAGTTTAGCCCAAGGCGTTCATTAGCTCTTTTTCATCCGCCATATCATCTTTTTCTTCGATAGCCCTTCTTTCTTCTCTGGTGGGTTTTTCAACGGGTATAAGCTTCTCAACGAGCCCCTTATAGAGGAGCCTAAGCTCCCTGAGATCCTCTTTTATGTCCTTCAAGATTTCAACGCTCATAACTAGTGGACCTCATCACGTTTTATTGACGCTCTTGTTTATATTCGTTATGAACATCGAGTTTATGATACTGCTGTTTTGGCCATTTCAATTACTCAGTAAAATTTAAATTTCTTTAAGTAGCTTCTGGAAATCTTCCCTTGTTAACCCCGCGTCCTTAATGATTTTAGAGAGTAGGCCTCTCCCGATCTCTTCGTCTCTATGAACTGGAACGACGGTCACCCTTCCATCATCATGTTTCAGTATTATGTGACTGCCTCGCTGCCTCACAGGCTTGAAGCCGACCTTCGCCAGAGCCTTTATGAGTTTCTCAGCTGGAAGTGGTCTTAGGCTCACTTGCTGGAACCTCTACAAATTGGACGCCGATAAGCTCCCTTTTTGCCTCGGTCATGGGGCCCTCAACTTCTAGGTAGAGCTCCACCGCTTCCCTAATCCTTTCCATAAGCTCATCCAAGGTTTTAGCTTGGGTGTGGCAGCCCGGGAGCTCCGGAACGGATGCCACATAGTAGCCGTCTTCGTCTTTCTCGATAACCACGCTAAACTTCAAGAGTTACACCACGCATTATGTGTTCGAGGGCCTTTAAATTCTTTTCAGCGTCTCTGAGGAAATGCCTTGTGGTTCTCTTGAGCCTTCTCCCGGAACTGTTAGCTTGATGAGGATGGTATTTTGTCTAAACTTTGATCTCCATTTCATCTTCCGCAAAGATTATCTCTCTTGTATAGGGTTTCTGGCTTCTTAACCCATCCCTTTCTCTTTAAGGGGAAGTGTGTGGTAGTAGGCTGGGCGATCCTCTCTTCGGGTTGACTACGCAGGCTCCCCTCCCTAGAAAGGTGGTCTTAAACTGCTGAACCACGCGCTATGGATTATGACCCGCTCTATCTTGATCAGCTCGTTGGGCGGATTTGTTCTGTTGTTTTTAATAGCTTGTGTATGTGCGCACATACTCTACCCCCGGTTCTAATATGACGCTAAAACAGAGTTCTTTTCGAGTTCCTTTAAACTGATGGGCTTAGGGAAAGACGCTGACGCTCCGCAGAAAATTTGCAACAGCAATCATACCTTTTTTCTTATGGGGCGATGAAAATGATGTGGAAGCTGTTGCCAATTTCATTATTTGTTATGTCCACTAAAAATGTCAAGAGCAAGTAGTGGAAGAGGTTTATGGGGCTTGCTTTTGAAGCTTTCGTGTGATAGAGCAAGTTTTAATTGAGATGGTTAGCATGTAGTTAAATTGAGGAGAGCCATGAATGGTGAGGCATGATATGCTTACAGAGATTCTTGAGCAGCCTGAAATCATAGTGCGAGCCTTAGATAGGGAAAGGGCAAACCTTCGGGATGTCGCTGGTGAGATGTGCAAGAGAGGTATTAAGAGGTTGCACATTGTGGGCTGTGGTGACATGTTTTTTGCGGCTATTGCGGCTAGGTATGCTTTTTTGAAGTGGGCAAAAATTTATGCGGAGTCGGTAGAAGCGATGGAGTTTTCGCGTTATCTCTTTTCCTCGGTAGATGAGAATTGTGTTGTTGTATCGTTATCAGTTTCAGGGAGGACCCCTCGAACAATTGAGGCGAGTAAGGTTGCCAAACAGAGGGGCGCTTATGTTATTGCGATTACAGATAATCCTAAAAGTCCGCTGACGGAAGCCTGTGATCGAGTTCTTTGTACGCATACGGCATCAGCCTGTGAATTAACAAAAACGAAATTGAGGGTTCCATTTGTTGGCTACCATCATGCGGTTCCTCAGACCAAGACGTATACTGCATCCTTGTCCTTATTGCTATCATTAGCGATACACCTTGCCCAGAGCTCGGGCAGGCACACTTCCGTAACTATGGGTGACAAGTTCAGAGACCTAGATAGAGCCGTTAATTCGATGAGGGAGGTCATAGAAGTGTATGATGAGAAGATTTGTGCCTTGGCTGAAGAGTGTTCTGGTAATGATAGGTATTTCTTCGTTGGGGCGGGTCCAAACTATGGTACCACTTTGTATGGATCCGCTAAGCTGATGGAATTGGGTCTTTTGGGTATCGCGCAACAAATGGAAGAGTATTGTCATGTTCAGTTCTTTGCAACTGAACTAGGTGATCCAGTCTTTATCATTTCGCCTTTAGGTTCAGCCTCTAATCGAGCATTGGAAATTTCATCTGAAATGAGAAGAGCCGTATGCAAAACCGTAGTTTTAGCTAAGAAAGACGATGAAGGCTTAAGGAATGTTGCCCACCAATTTATAGAAATGCCAGATGACGTTGACGAAACTTTTACGCCTCTCTATTATTGTGTGCCGTTGCAGCTTTTTGCCTACCACTTGGCGGTTAAGAAAGGTTTGGACCCTGACAAGTTTAGGGGTGGGAGGAATTTGGATATGTACCAAGAAGTAGCATACTCTATGATCCGAAAGTCGAGGCTAATGTATTAAACAGTTTTTAGCCCTTGTGATAACCGTGTCCTACGATGATATAAACGCTATGAAAGTTTTATTCATTTTAAAATTCAAATCTCCTTTAATGCTCGTAGTATCTGACTGCTTTCGCAGCGTTATACTTCCTTCACTGGAATAGAATTCTCTTTAAATTTGTGAAGGAGTCGTTGTTTGTTCAACATTCCTTCCTGAACCCCTTCCACTTGCCATACATTTGCACATTCAATCAACCCAGCTTTTGCGGCAGTTATAACATCATAGCCTTGTAAATGTAGAGCGAGGTATCCTGCGGCTATTCCGTCGCAGCATCCCACACTGCTAACTCTTTTTTCAACATTTATTGGCCCAATTTTTACAGGTCTTTGCCATTCTTTTTGATAGATTTTGATTGTGCAGGCTATTTTATCTTCAACTATTATTGTCGAAATATTAGGCGAAATATGGAAAAGTTCACACACGTCATTTAAACTGAGAGCTTTCGTAACTAGGCCTATTTCATATGTGTTTCCGAAAATGGTGCCACACTTTGGAATCACTTCTTTCAAATATTGGCTCGTTATTCCGTAAGCTGCAACATCAAAGAATACCTCCTTACCTTGTTGAAACGCGTAATTGATCAACCTACAATTAAAGGATGGTTCGCCACTTGTTACGAAGATGCCACTGTGTCTGTTTATCAGTTGTTCAGGCACTGGACCGTGTGTGGCGTGTACGTGGGCGCCTTTGATGTCGTCAATGAGGTAGAAGTCGGTTCCATGTGAGTCTTTTACGCAGTAGATGGATGGAATTTCTTTAGCCTTGATTGCTAATACTCCATGCTCATGCTTTTCTTCGTTTATGCTATGTAGTTCGTTGGGTTCTACAGCAAGTTCATTGACTTTTACGCCTGCTTTTTTTAGGTGCGTCTTGTATCCGCCGTTGAAGAAGCCTGGATATCGTTTGTCGAAGTCTTCTCCAACGAATCCTATCACCTCGATTTGGGCTCCTAGTAGTGCGGCTCCGTATGCGACGTTTGGTCCTCTTCCGCCATAGCTGTATGAGATAGGCTCGATTGCGTTCTTCTTTATGATGTTTAGAACGTCTTTGAATGACCACTTTTTGCCAAGGACATTACTTATCATGGAGATTGGGGTGCTGTCTTTGAACAGCTTCTTGAATTCCTTTGGAAAGCTGTTGCTATCATCTACTTTAATGTGGATGTCTTTTGCGATGTGCCCAGCCACTAAGAACTTCTTGTAATGTTTTTTACTGGTCATAAATAAGGCCTAAATGTGAGATGAAAAATAATACCAGGAAACTATATGATATATCAGTGATAAAAAGGTTATAAATCTTTGTTTGCCATTGTTAGATCGCGAAGACAAACTTCGTCAGATAGTGTTCTACCCTTGCTAAACCAGATTATTCAGTGAAAGTCTTGGATGGGACAGGTCCTCGTTCTCAAAATATATCCTCCTCCATAGCTCGAATGTCAACAGAGTCCAAAGCTGGCGTCCAACTATCAGCTTTGAACCGTGATATTGTCGGAGAATCTGGTTTACATACCCATGCTTGAAAAACCCCCCCGTCAGGTTAGACTCAGAAAAGAGTTGCGAGCACAGCTCCAATAGCTTTTTTTCCCCCCAGCGATGGATAGGTGTTATGAACGTTCGCTTTTTCCTCTTCACTATCTTCGATGGAACGAGTTCCATCGCAACCTTCCTCAGCAGGTATTTCTCGGTGGATCCGGAAAGCTTCAAGTGTTCTGGCACTTCTGCCGAAAACTCGATGAGTATATGGTCCAGAAGGGGAACCCTGCCTTCAACTGAGCTGGCAGCTGTCATCTTATCGAGCCTCAAAAGAATATAATCTGGAAGCCACATATTGCAATTTATTGATAACATCTGTTTGGTCATGGGGTTCGTGTCGTCAAAGTAGGGCTTGAATAGCGTGGAAGATTGTTGAGTATTGTCTTCGAGGCTTGATAACAATTCGTTCTTTTCATCTTCTGTGAAAGTTGATGCCAAAATGGTGTAACTCAGGGCTTTGTCATCGTAAGAAGCAAGAAAATGGACGAGTCGCTCCTTTCCCATTTCACCCATAGATGAGGGATATTGGAAGAAACTGTCTAGCAAGCTAACGGGGACGATTTTGGTCATCTTGTAGAGCTGCGTCTTAGCAAGGGCTGAGAAAAGCAGACGATGTGTCTTGACTCTGAGCATGGCTTTCTCATGCTCATATCCTGAAAAGAGCTCGTCACCACCTTCGCCCGTAAGTGCCACAGTTATGTACTTCTTCGCCCACTCTGAGATGGCGTATGTTGGTATCACGGTTGGATCTGCCAAGGGCTCATCAAGGTGCCAGATGACCTCAGGAAGAATATCCAACATGTCTCCACTCACGGTGAATTCATGGAGGTCTGCGTCTATGAAGCTGGCAACCTCCTCGGCATACCTGAACTCATCGTCTTCCTGTCCAAAGCCTATGGTAAAGCAATCTATTGCTTGATCTGTCGATTGGCTTGCCAAAGACGCTACAACACTTGAGTCAAGGCCACCTGATAAGAAGACGCCGAGTGGAACCTCACTCATCAGACTAACTTTGACGGCATCCCTTAGAAGCGCGAGGAGGCTTTCTTTATAGTACGCTTCGGTCTGTAGTTTAGCTGGACTCTCCCCAAACTCCCAGTACCTTGACATCGTGATGGAACTCCTCCTGAGAACTGCTGTGTGGGCGGGAGGCAGTTTCCATATCCCTTTGAACATGGTGTTAGGACCCGGCACGTAGCGGAGAGTGAGGTAGTGGTATGCAGCCCGCTTATTCAACTCTCGCTCTACCTCATCGAATTGAAGAATTGATTTAATCTCAGATGCAAAGAGGAACCCACTGCCTGAGAATGTATAGTATAGAGGTTTGATTCCTACTCTATCTCTGGCCAAGAAGAGCTCCTTTCTTCGTCCATCCCAGATCGAAAAAGCGAACATCCCCCGCAATCTCCTAACGCATGACTGACCGAATTCTTCGTAAGCATGCACAACCACCTCAGTATCGCTCGCAGTCGAAAATCTGTGTCCCAAGATTTCGAGCTCCTTCTTCAGCTCAAGGTAATTGTATATTTCACCGTTGAAAACTATCCAGATAGACTCATCCTCGTTATGGATTGGTTGGTCGCCGTCCTTCACGTCGATGATGCTTAAGCGCTGAATGCCGAGCTCGATGTCAGCGTCTGAGAAGGTACCGCAGCTGTCAGGCCCTCGATGGACCATTATCCGACACATTTTCTCCATTAAGGCGGCGTCGTTAAAGCCATATATTCCACAAATGCCACACAAGCCACTTTAGCCCTCCTGAATCTCTTTAGCCCCAGTTAAGTCAGTCACTCGAGACAGCCGCCTGGAGTCTTGAAGAGCAAGTTTTCCTTCCGATCCATCTTTTCAGTAATGCAGGGTATGCCCTGATGTTGCAAAGAATGTTGTTTTGTATTGCGCACTCAAAGGTGCAGAAGCATCTTATCTTCTTGATATAATCGTTGATCTTCCTAGCTTCTTCACTTGATATGATCCTTTTCAGATCGTAATCAGCGTTCCTGAGATTGCCTAGCTTCATGTCTAGTAGCTCGCATGGAAATACGTCTCCGATCTCTGATATAACTAGCATCTTCCGGCCAGCAACGCAAGGGTAAATTATTCTGTCCTCTTTCAACGTCTGCAGTACCACATCTCTCGTCAAAGAAATCACCGAGTCGAGGATTGTTGAAAACAGGCTAGTCTTTTTCTTGGAGACAATTTTCAAACGATTTACGGCGGCTTCATATTGTCGAATTGAGGGCTTCCTCACATCTTGATCCCTTGCCATGCCCCTGAGGTAGTTGACGTTGTGGCTGTCCGAATCGAGCTTCTCTTCTACAAAGTCTATTACATCCAATACTTTGAACTGGTTAAGGTTGGAAATTGTCGTGATGATGTTTATGCTGAGGTTGTGAAATCTTTCCTTTAACTCGTTGAGCATTGAGCAGGTCTTCAAAACTCTTTCGAAACAGCCCTTGACACCTCTTATTGCGTCATGGTCCTTTCCTATGCCGTCTAGCGAAAGAGAGACCTTGAAAAACGTGTTTTCACAGTCAGACAACAAATCTGCTATTGCTCTTTTGATCGCGGAGGAGAGAATGCCGTTGGTCGGTATGTGCACATATCGAACTCCATTGTTCTCGCAGAATGTTCGGACAATCTTTTGAAGATCCTGCCTCAGAAAAGGCTCTCCTCCTGTGAAGGACATTGCCGGGACCTTCCACATGTTTGTGGAGATTTCCTCTATCTCTTCCAGCGTGAGTTCATCCTGAGGGATGTTTGTCGCGTAGAAACAATGTGGGCAACGCGCATTGCATCGAGCTGTAACGTAGAATACGATATTACATGGCAACTTATTGTGGAGACGCCAAAAAGGGTCCAAGTAGTTCATTCAAGCACCTTTCTGGTATGAGTGATGCTATAGAAGTCGTCACGCCAGCGACCACGACAAGAGAGAAAAAATAGAATGCTAAAATAGAGGCGAGGGAAAATAACACTCCTTTCATCTTGAACACGAATTGATAAAAAGGCAAGTTCATCAGGAGATGCAAACCAAGCAAGAGTATTCCAAGGGGGTAAAGTGGGGAGAAGAGCATTAGAAGGGTGCCAAAGAAGGCGCATAATGATGATACTGCAGCTGACCTGGTTGTTTTCACGTTCTCAAACCTCCTCTTGTTGAGGAAAATCCTAACATAGTGGAAGCTTCTTTTATAGTATGCCCTCAGGCTACGTTTCAGCCCTGGAGCGTAGTGCTTCACAGCAAATTCCTTGTCCAATAGAATTTTATTTTTTTCTGAAAGCCTTCTCCCAAACTCGATGTCTTCGTTTGCCACGACTCCGGGAAGGCTTTCGTTAAAGCCTCCAATATCAAAGAACACATCTTTCTTCACCGCACCATTGGACGTTACGAAAGAGTTCACGTACTTGATATCTGGAGAAGCCCATTCATAGTGTTTTCTCAGGACATCAAAGGTTGGGAAGAACCCACCATTTGCAGGCTGCAGGTCGTAGATGCCTATGACCGCGCTCACTTCAGGATTATTAAGAAAATCATCTCTCACCTTTTCAAGACCCTTTCTACCAATTAAAACGTCAGAGTCGAGGAAGAGGAGGATATTTCCATCAGCTGATTTTGCTCCGAAGTTTCTTGCCTTCGCCGCTCCAGCTCCCTTCAATTCGATTAACTTCGCTTCATACCCCTCCAGAAGTTCTAGAGTCTTGTCGCTACTGCCCCCATCTACTATTATCACTTCATAATCTCGGTAGGAAGAACTTAGTATGCTATCCATGCATTTGGATATTGTTTTCTCCGAGTTGAGCGTCGGAACTACGATGGATATTTTCAAATTCTCATTCACACATCGAATTCTATCCCCGATCTGCTTTCATACTTATTTCACCTTCTCCTTTCTGGATACACAGCATAATCAGAGACATGATAATTCTTCAGTATTTTAGAACCGCAAGCACTAGATGTGGAATGCGTGGGCTGCATCACTTCACCAAAATCTGGTTGTTGTTGCACGGAATACACGAGTATTATTGGTTCACCATCTCTTTGATAGAAGGTCTTGAGAAGAACGACCGACTTGTTCATGGACTTCGCCGCCTGTTCGAATAGAGGGAAGTGACCAGTGAACCACGTGTAACGCTCGGAGTGAAAAAGGTAAACTCTGTTTGGATCAGCGAATAGCGACTTGCAGTTTTTCATGAACACTTCCTTCTGGCTGGGAGTAAGATCACGTGAGGCGTATGTGATATCTACGGGATCGACTTTGCCTCCCGTGATGATCACTAGTTGTATGAAGTTCCAGTCTACAGCGATTGGCTTTTCTACATTGTTCTCAACCAGATAGTCTGCCAGTTCGTAGATTGCATCAGAGAATAAACCTGTACCGCCCGTCCTTTCCAGATGCGCATATCGGTCAGTTATTATAAACATATTCGAGAAGACTAGCACCGTAAGGAATATCCCCATACCAAGCATTCGTAGCTTTTTACTTGATTTCTCGTCAATCTTCTTTGACAGTAGACTCAGCAGCAGAAACAAGGAGATGGACATGAGGATTTCAGGGAACGTTGAAATAATCAATAGATGAAATTCATTTGGATAGCTACCACCAGTATAGACTGTCGAAAAGAAAAAGAATCCAAACAGAAGGAACATGAAAAGAGAACTCTTGTTGAATGAATTTTGGCGGTGTTGAGCAATGTCCTTGATGAGCAACATCGATGTCGAGACCAGCCCGAATGCAGTTAGAAAGAGAAATAAAACGAGTGCTGGTGTATTTCGTGTCCCAGGTGCTTCCATAGGCAACAGCCAACAAAATCGACCCTCCAGAAGACCGCGTATTTGGTCGAAACGCATTAGAATAATCTTTCCGGGGTCAGAGACTGGCGTATGTTGACTTTCGCGAAGATAGAACCCGGGGGTTTGTCCCGGATTGAAATAGAGTTCGTTAAGCCAAAACGGAAAGGATCCTATGAAGAAGAATAGGAGCAGGAGAGGAATCCATCGTTTTTCCACGCGCAGCTTGGGTCTAAATAGAACGTATGCGAGGATCAGGTAAGCGGGGAGATACATGTAGTTGATTTTTGAGCTGACGCCAAGTCCGAATAAAAGAGAACTCATGAGAGCATAGCGTAGTTTACCACTCTCCTTCCACCTGAACAGAGCGAGAAGTGTTGCCATTATAAGGAAGATCTCTTTTGTGCTTTCACATGTCCAGCCTCCCATACGCACCCAGAAAATATAGTAGGGAGAAGTAGCCACGAGGATGCCCGCAACACATGCGATGTCTATGTTGAACATTTCCTTGCAAAAGAAGAAGACCAACGCCAAGGTAACCATTCCAAACAGGATCTGATGGAGTCTGGAGGATACAACGTTTATACCCAAGAGGTAGAAGAAGGGAACTACCGTCCATGTGTGTATCGGAGTGCCCCCGTTTCCAGCATGGTATGTACCATAGTTAAACAGGGCACGTAAGATGGGGAAACGCAAGGGAGGTTCCACGTTATAAAAACGCAAAGACACTTTGTCTCCAAGCATGAGATATACAGCATGGTAATAATCCAGGCCCTCCTCAATGAACATGCCCGGAAGCGTCACTTTGAAAGACGACAACGAGAAGAAAACAAGTAGGAGCGACCCAAGAAAAACCCATACTACCAGACCACTTCTCCTCAGTTCCTTGGTTGGTTCTTCGACAGGACGAGCCACCCGATCTATCGGTTTGACCTTAGCCTTTTTTCTCAGGGGTGGCCACTCTTCATCTTTCTTTTCCCGCTCATATAGCAACAATGTGAGCCAAGCCTGTATCTCGTCAATGATCCATCCTAAACTCTCCGATTTCTCAAGAGGCGGAGGACCATAGAAGGCATCTTCATAGAGTTGGACGAAGACAAAGAGCTTTTCAGAATAGCGGCTGAGCCTCGGGTCTACTTGTATACGTGTAACGTATTGCCTGATGGTTTCCGTCGGTTTCCGGACAAACCCAAGTTTCTCCAGAAGCGACAGTACGTCGTTAATGCGTTGTCTTTCGTCTTCCATGATTTCCTCACTTGTCCTGGAGAAGCTTTAGCAGTTTGACTTGAGAATTCTCATCCCTGAAAACGGTCTGACGGCTTCTTCTAGACAACTGTGTTGAAGGGAGACCGATCCCCTTCAACTCCACCTTATCCAAATCAATTTCTTCGATGAAACCCTTGGCGTCAACCACGACTTTCTTAGCGGTGGAATCGCCAAGTCTGCCATCCAAGAAATGCTTAAACTCTGGATGATCGCTTCCGATGATGATGCAATCAGCGTCAGATATCACGGCTTCTAGGTCACCGGAGGACACGCCCATAGCCTCAATCTCTCTCCTTGTCACGTAGGGGTCGAAAGCGACCAATTGACGGAACCCCCGTTTCTTGAGGAGGTCGATGATCCTCTTCACAGGAGACTCCCTGATATCAGATGTCCCTCCCTTGAAAGAAACACCTAGAATTGCCACCTTCGCAGTGTCGATTCTTTTTCCAAGCTCGACAATCCCGTCAACACATAACTCCACCACATGTTGGAATATTCCCTCATTGACCAACATTGCCGATGAAACTATCCTTGGCTGGTACCCACGTTCCAAGCAGGAGTCTATTAGAAACCTGGGGTCCTTAGTGAGGCAACTGCCTCCCATGAGACCAGGTCTCATAATATTGACGATGTAAGAGGAATTTGCTGCTTTGAAGACCTCAAAGGCATTGAGGCCAAAGACCTCACAGATAATGGCAAATTCGTTCGCCAAAGCTATGTTCGTGGCCCTATAGGCATTACACAATAGCTTCGACAGTTCTGCGCATTCCGGGCTCGACACCACCATCGTCGGGAGTCCGATAAGTTGATAGAATCGTTGCGCAGCAACAGAGCTTTGACGGTTAATCCCGCCTATTATCTTTGGCATTCGCCTCATGCTCGAAATCGCATCACCTTCTATCATTCTTTCGGGGCAAAACGCCAACCCTACCCCGTTGTCACACGTCTTTGATCTAAACAATGGTAGTATCAAATGCCTCGTGGTCCCCACTGGCACTGTAGATGAAACGATAGTTAGGGACCCTGCCTTAGCATGCAATGCTACATCCTTGCATGCTTGAACCACGTTCCAGATCTGAGGCCTGTTAAGGGCATCGAGGGGGGTACCTACGACCACTTCCACGATGTTGCTTTGTTCGACAGCGCGGTCCAACTCCAAACTCGGAAATATGTTCTTTTCATGATGCCGTTTGTACATATCGGAAAGCCTTTTCTCCTGCAAAGTTACTCTTCCCCGGCTTAGCACTTCAACTATTCGAGGATTTGCATCGACAAGCCAGACCTTACCCGCTCCCGCTTCTGCAACGACACACGCCAGAGTTATCCCGACATATCCGGCTCCGACGACAGTAACCTCTAGGTCTTCAATGCGGTAATCACGTGGATTAAGAAGAAAAATTGTCACTCACCGACCAGTACCCTTGAATCGACAAGAGTACCCTTTTTATTGAGTACTTTTAATCTTTCACTAAGATCCCTGGAGGCGATGTCAAGCTCAGCATCTAGAAAGAATTTCGAGGACGGCACGAACCTAGAAGCACATTCGTCCATGTTAATTAGGGATTTCAAAGCTATTGAACCCTGTTTCTCCAATTTGTCGGTCACGGTGAATGACATCGAGTCAAAAGTAATCTCTCTATGTAACTTCACCGGAGCGCGTCTACTCGGATAAGCAATCTTATTAACCAAGAATTTCTTGGCAACCAAAGCGAGCTTCGTTGACCTAAGACAAGAGAAGATAAGCCTGGACATAACCATGTACTTGGTACTCATTCTGCTTGGTGGAACATGGGTGAATACCGTTGATACGTCTATTGTTTTATCCTTCACATCGACCAGACTCCGTGGATTGATCCAGTGCGACGTCAGTACATGTCCATAGCGGGTCTTGCAAATGTATCCGCTGTCGCTAAAAGCCTTACCTTGACCTTTACACACAAGCTTAAAAACACCTCCTTTTTTTCCCGCAATAGCAGCATAATAGCGAGGGGTGTTTACTACAATCAGGCCTGAGTGTTCAAAGATAGCAAGGAAATCCCTCCTTCTATATGGGATGAGGAACTGTTGCTTCCTTCTCTCTCTAAAGTCAAGATAAGACTGGAGGTACTCTATCATAAGACCTGAGAAATGCTTGTCATCAATCCTTGAAGGAGTCAAAACTGAACCCTTTTCCATATGGCTGAGCATCTCATCCGCAACACATGCCGAAGCTGGAACCCTACCTGCCATCAATTCGAACCCATGGGGACTGAAGTGAGTTGTATTCCTACTTCCTATTACTCCACCGTAGGTCCCATCTGGGAACACAAAGTAACTTGCAAAGTTGATCGCCTTTTCTAGACGCTTCAGAATACTTTCTTGCGGATTAATCTGAAAGTACTTCGCCAGAAAGCTGATTGTAGTCGTCAAGTATCCAAGGTCTGGTCCGTCATATTCGAGGAACCAACCATCGGCACTTTGCAGACTAAAAAGCTTGTCAAGTTTTCTCTTCGCTCCACCAGCAAAACTGGCCACCCCGCACAGTTCACTTGCTTTCGCCAATGTAAACGCGGCGATGGCTAGATGGTTTGCCAACGTCGCATACTCATCGTTTTTGACAAGCCACTTGGCTGCCTTCACTTCCGCATCAACCAACATGTCTGACTCCTGAGGCGTGAGTTCATCTTGCAGTAGTTCATGAGACTGAAGAATTGCTTGAAGACTCCAAGCCGTTGCGCCGAAACTATGCTCATTCGGATAGTGTTCATTGAACGACCCGTCCCCGTTCTGAATTCTCATCCAATATTCCATGGAGGCCTTGCACCATTGACGAATCTTGCGATTTCGGAAATAATGATTATGAGGAAAAGGTCTGGAATAGGCCAAAACCAAAGCGAGTGTTGCAAGCTGCACGTGTGCTGACTCGACATCAGTCACTTTGTCATGCCAGTGAACCCGATAGAAGCTTCCATATGTGGGGGATGAAGAGTCTCTGTTTAGAAGACTTAGTAAGCGGGGCATTTCCTCCAAAGCATATCTTGCATAAAGTTCCCTCATGTCTGATCATACTCAAGCCTATCTATTTTGTACTTGACAAGGATCATTATGTGTAGAATTGTTCCAAAGAGCATCAACATCAGTCCCGCGATGAGCATTAACGTGGTGAGAATAAGGGCAGGTATCCTTGCGTACAGGCGAGAAATATTAAAGCCTTCTGACAATACGACGCTAATCCCATATATCAGTCCTAGAGAAGTAAAACCAATCCCTATCAAGGGGAATATCCTTTGATGCAACCCAGCCCTAAGGATAAGAACAGGAAGCGTGGCCATTGCATACCTCCACACCGACGAAACCACCCTTGACTTTCCGTGTTGCCTCTTACGAAACCGAACAGGGACTTCTAGAATTCTATACCCCTTCTCATGAGCATCGATTACGGTCTCCTGAACATATGTATGCGTCCCCAGCATCTCCAAGTTGACCGCCACTTCCCAGTTCATGGCACGAAAACCCGTTTGTGCATCTGTTATCCCAGTTCCAGTTATACGTCTGACAATCCAATTCAGAATTTTGTTGCCAATTCTATTTACGAACGGCATATCATATTCAATACTTCCGATAAACCGCGAACCTAGCACCAGGTCTGCTTCGTTATTAAGTATAGGCTGAATCAGCTTAGGCATTTCATACGGGTCGAACTGTCCATCACCGTCAATACTCAAGATAACATCAGCCCTCATACGTGCAGCCTTCTTAACCCCCTTATACATAGCTGCCCCTAAACTTCGACCCTCCCCAGGCACTACCAGTGCGCCATAACTCTGAGCAACATCCCTAGTACCATCGTCGGAGTCATCGACTACCAGTATACCCACATTTAGGTAATTCTCCGAAGCTACTGCACGTATATCCGATATCACACTACCTATCGACTGCTCCTCGTTCCTAGTAGGAATCACGACGATCACCTTCTTGCGTAAGGAGTCGGGGACAGCGGTGTGAGACAATCGTACTGCAGTTCCTAGACCATTTTTGCAAAGCGGCTCTGCTGTCTTTCGGAGGTCTCTTAGGGCCTTGAAGGAGTCCTCTTTTTCAGCGCTTTTGATTTTTTCTCCTCCCAGGTATTTTGAAAGTTTTACCATGAATTTTTTCTTCCGATCTTCAAGAAGCCCTTCCAGCCAAGAACATGGGCTAGGATGGCGACGAGAAGAGCCACCACTAGAATGGCTGAGGAAGTTCCTTCCAAAAAGCATCCTAAGAGCTAGAAGAACCATTTCTTTGTTGTATTAGGTTTTTGTATAGGTAAGGCGAGGCATAAGGATATGGGGTTCTACGGAGTGTTCAGTCAGAAGTTTTTCCAGATTGGTCTTAACTTCTTCCCTGTTTTTGTTAGCAAAATACCATTCAATGGTTTTCTTGAACCCCTCTCTGTAGGATACCTTAGGCTCCCATCCTAGAATTTGTCTTGCTTTGGTTAAGTCGGCTGCTCTGGACGCAACTCCTTGAGGTTTGGACAGATCGTGTATGATTTTCTTGGGACCCCATCCTACGATATCAAACACTAACTCAGCCGCCTGGTTTATGGTAATTCTGTCATCTCTACCAGCGTTGACTGGGGAGCCGTCTTCTATCTTTTCTGCGGCGAGCATGAGAGCATCTACTATGTCTTGGACATAGGTAAAGTTCCTATCCTGTTCACCTGTCCCCCAGATGACGTACGGGTCCATTCTGATAAAGGCCTTAGCAATCAAGGCGATAATTGCATGAGTCTCGTTTTCTCTAGGGCCATAGGCGGTAAAAATTCTGACCGAAGAGGTCTTCATCCCATACTGTTTGTGATAAGCCCTTAAAGCCATCTCCCCCATTAACTTGGCCCACCCGTATTCTAAATCTGCGAAGGCCTTATCTCTAACGAATGGATTGGCATCCTCTTCCTTAAGGAGGTAGGAGGAGCCTGTCTCTTCTTGCAGATATGCAGGGTAGACACAGGCTGAACTGGCAAAGCACATTCTGTCTACTCCTGCCATCTGGGTTTCCTCGATGACCAGCTGATCCAGTATCATATTAGTACAGCATTGGGCGGGATGAGTATGAATGTATCCTCTTCCTCCATGCAAGGCCGCCAAATGAAAAACCACATCCACATCCTTCACTACGGATTTAACAAAGGATTTGTCCTTGAGATCCCCCCAGAAAACAAAGAGATTGCCTGAATTCCAAATACCTGAACTGTTCTTTTTTAGGTAATATTCCAGGTTGCTTAGCTTTCCGCTGGAGAAATCATCTGCTACTTTTATTATTGCTCCCCTCTTAAGAAGGGAGTCGACTAGATGGCTCCCGATAAAAGAGACTCCTCCGGTTACCAGCACTGTTCTATTTTTCCACATTTAGTTTTCTCCTTGCCCACTCGTAAGTTCTTTTAAGATCCTCATTCAAGGGAACCTCGGGTCCGCATCCGCGATTTTCTCCATACTTGAGAGAAGCCCATCTACGCAGTCTTTGAACGTTTAAGAAGACCCTTTCTTGTCTTCCGTCTTTGATTATCTTGAAATCTTTTTAGGACAATTCTTACTGCGTTTTCTTATCAGTTGATCTAGTTGCTTTGGATAGTTATTCCTTTACCAGAATAGATTTTGATTGTACATGCTATCTTAACTATTATTTTGAATAACTTTTCGAATTCCTTTGGGAGGTTATTGCTTTTATCCATTTTAATGTGAACGTCTTTTGCAATGTGCCCAGCTACTAAGAACTTAGCGCACACGTTTTTTGACCTTCAATCTAGCCCTGAACAACATCCTTATTTCACATTATCTTTGGAAATGGGTTCTGATTTCCGTGCACACTCTTGCTATGTCGTCATCTGTTAGAAAGGACGAGGAGGGTAGCCACAATCCCCTCTGCGAGACGTATTCAGCGTTCTTGAAGTCTCCATGGACATGTGAAAATGGTGGCTGCGTATGAATAGCTGGATGGAACGGCCTAGTGCCTATTCCCTTCTTATCTAAGAAGGAGGCCAAGTCGTCTCTATGTTCGACCAATATATCTATGAACCAGGGCGAAGTATCCTGCAAGTTGGTGTCTATGAATTCTATTTGTGAAATATCTTGCAACAGGTCGTGGTAAAGCTTATACATTTCCTTTTTCCTCTTGACTCGCCAATCCAACTTTTTCATTTGCTCGATTCCAATCACGGCTTGCAGGTCAGTAAACTTAAAGTTGTAACCTAGAATTTTATGGTAATCAACACCGCTCTCGCGACGGCCGAAATTCTTTATCAACAATATCCTTTCATAGAGTTCTTCGTCATCTGTGACCAAGGCTCCTCCTTGTCCTGTAGTTATCACTTTGGGAGAGCTAAAAGAAAAGGAGCCCACATCTCCAAAAGTGCCTAAGTGCTTACCTCGATATCTAGAGCCCAAGGATTGGGCTGTGTCTTCAATAAGAAATAGATTGCGACGACGAGCCAGAGCCACGACTTTGTTCATGTCAGAGCAACGACCATCAATGCTAACAAACATGATGGCCTTGGTCCTGGGGGTAATAGCTTCTTCCGCTTTATCGAGATCAAGGCATAAATTGGAGCGGTCTACATCAACCAAAATAGGTTTGGCGCCAGCTAGAAGAACAGAAGTGGCAGAGGCGATCATGGTGAAATCAGGAACAATGACTTCATCCTCGCCCTTGATCCCCAAAGCCATCATTGCGATCGTCAAACTAACCGTACCATTACTCACCACGGAAGCGTGTGTGCTACCAACGTAGTCAGCTAACATCTTTTCGAACTCTTGGGTACTTTTGAATTCCGTCAGCCAACCTCCGGACTCTAAGTATTCCATCACAGCACGCTTTTCCTCTTCACCTATCCAGGGCTCCATCTGATTAATCCTTTCCACGTGCTATTTCTCCTCGTAGGATATTTGACGAAATGTAAACACTAAATGATCATCTTGTCATTTAAGAAATATTTAAAACAAAGTAACAGTTTTTGTATCGAAAAAAGTAACAGAATTCGAGTGAAAAAGCAAATCCATATGTTGCGCCTGATATTACAAAGCTTTCTCTTAAAGTCGGTAAAGCAGATGTACCATTCGTTGGCTATATTGACTTATATATGCTATCTGTCGAATTGTAAGTAGTTATCGGGAAGACCAAATACAACTTTACGGGGGCGAAACGTGGTTGGTAGTCCCACTGTCTCACAAAGACAAGCGATACGTTGGCGCGCTCTACGTAGTTCATGGCAACGTTATAGATGGTGGTGTTGTGTGTCGCAAAGAAGAATAATGATGGAACCGTGATGGTCGACAAGAACTCCTCTAGTGTTCCGTTTATCGGATTTCTCGGCGAGAATAGCCCACTCTGATAGAGCCTTGTATCAGGGTGAATGTAGAAGAAAAAATTCTCACCACTCGGGTCCTCATCCAGATATCCTTGGTAGACGTCGTTCTTATCGTTTAAAGCTAAGAACGGGATCACGTAATACCAAGTCGGTGGCATGTCCACGAATACTACAGGATGCTGAGGAAAGTTCTCGATAACATAGCGAGCTAAATCCTCATCAGTCGACATTCTAGCCGGCAACGACATGAGTTGAGCGATAGTATTTACTCTGCCGGTCAAGTTCGGGGCAACCAAGATCACTATCATGGAAACCCAAAAAACGTAGTAGATCGCGGACCTTGCAGAGAACCCTCTTCTCTTGTTGCCTTGCTTTATTCCGTTGACTCCATGGACTTTTCTATAAATACCTTGACCTAGTTTTTGGAGGAGACCTGAGCACAATAGAACCATACAAGCTACTGGAACGTGGAACTGGTTGAGGTCGCTTCCCCCTATTACGGACAATGGTGCTAAAAAAGTAAACAGGAGCGTAAGTAGGAGCTTGTCTCCAACCCTAGGTCTTACCAAGGCACAGAGCACACCTGCACTAAAGAGAATTATCTGAGTAAAAGGCACATCCGTTACCGATGGAGGGGTAAGAGGAGGTGGAAGTACTCCAAAAGGATAAATCCATCTCTCAGAGAGCACCTTTGGAATATGGCGAATGTTTTGGGCCACCTCAGTCGGGCGCACTGTTAAGTCTACAGTGAGGTCCAAGTAGTTAGAGTAGCGGGGGATACCTTGGATGAACTTCTGGTATGCGGTCGTCGCAATAAATGGGAGGTATAGACTAATAGGAGTCAAGAGGAGAAGGGCGAATGACCTCGTAAAAATCAGTCCACGCACCCCTGCCGGATACTCGTGTTTTTTTACATCCCATATGCTAGACATGGCATGTAGAGGTGTTTGGGTGCGTGTGATGCTTGCGTACAGGCAGAACAACACGATTACTGGGATAAGTGCAATTGCTTCTGTACTAGTGAGTAGCGCCAGACCGACAAAAAATCCAGCAAGCAGGTGATTACGTAACCCTTTTTGGTACACACCCTGGAGGAGGTAGAGGGTTGCTAGCAAGATGAAATCAACTGTCGCACTGTAAGGTGTACTGACGGCTCCACCCCACCATACAAAGAAAGGATAGAGTGACACAAACGTCGATGAAAAGACCCCTGCCATGTCAGAGTCGTATATCTTCTTGCTAAGCAAAAAGAATAGAGGTATCGCGAAAGTCCCAGCAATAAGGTTCGGAATCCTCTGGAGGAACAGCGATGCACCGTCATTCAGCCTGAAAAGCAAGCCAACTAGAAAAGTGTATAGAGGAGGATGTAGATGGAAGCCTATCTCATAACCTGAAACAAATACCGCCCACCAACCAAACCTCAAAAAGCTCCGCCAGTCACGAAGCGCATTAGATATGTAAAAGGCGTGATACATCTCCGTGGCCTCATGCCCATGAAGAGGCGTAGTAAGGGAAAGGTGATATCGAACAATGAACCCTATCGTCGACATCATAACTACGTATAGAATGACATGAGGGGACCTTCTTATGGAGTTGATAAAGTTGGAGAGCTTGGCGCTTGCTCTTGCTCTCATACTTGAGACGTCGACCACCACTTTCATAACCGGCGTCCTCGTTTGTTGCAGAGGCTCTGTGTCCTCAACTCGTTCCTTTGGGTACTCCTTCTTTCCTTCAGCCGTCTGGACCTTCGGTTGTAACACCTCAGTATGGGGCTCAACACGGTTCTTGATCTCTTCAATAAGCTCCCGCAGATGACGATTTACTTTGGGAGGCAGGGGCTTGGCACCGAAAGTCATGTCTTCATATATTTGTAGAATCGTAAGGATCCTTTGGCGATACGGGGTGAGCCTCGCGTCTCTGCATACCCTACTCAGAAACTCTCTAAGTGTCTCGTTGGCGTCTGGCTGGGAAAGAAAACGATCCTCCAGAAGCGAAACCAACTCAATTAGAAGTCGCTCAAACTCATCTCTGGTGCTTATATACTATTCCCCAATAACACCTGCTTGGCGAAGTGATATCTCTTCGTTTTCCAGAGCTTCCTTCATTTCTTTTATTCCTTCCTCCAAGGTTTTCGTTGCTTGAAAGCCTAAAATCTTGGCTATCTTGTCGAAGGAGACCTTGTAACTCCTTTGATCAGCCACGTCTGCCTCTATCTCAACTTTTGTTTGAGGGAGGTATTTCTCTATTAGTTTGACAAGTTGGACCTTTTGGTAGTTCAGAGAATTTGAGCCTACATTAAACACTTGACCGGATACCAGGTCTATGGGTGCCCGGAGGACGAGTAATATAGCTTGCATGACATCATCAACATGTACGAAGGGCCTCCAGGACAACGCACCATATACCTTGAGGTACTTCTTAACCAAGGCGTCATAAAGAAGGGCGTTAGCCAGTGGCTTAAAGCTCATTTTTGGAGAAAGCCCAAAAACAGTGGCAAGCCGAAGGACCGTAGGATGGAAGTCTGCATCAGCAGAGTTTGTGACATATTGTTCAGCCTTAACCTTGGATTCTGCGTAGGGCGAAGTTGGGTCTAATGGGTCCTCTTCCGTGGCAAATTTCGACACATCACTTATTCCGTAGTTTCCACAGGTTGAAGTAAAGATAAAACGTTTAATCTTCCTCTCACGGCACAACTCCACAAGCATCCGTGTGGCATCGTAGTTAACCTCGTAAATCAATTGCGCGGAAGGTTGACTTCCAAAGCCAGGGACGATGGCAGCTAGGTGAATGACGGCATCTATTGCCTCTAAGGACTGGTAAACAATGTCTCTGATGTCACCTTGTGTAAATTCAAAGGAAGGGTTGTCAAAGAAGGGTGATAGCGATTCTCCACTTAGGGAATCGACGACCCTCACTTGATAATTTTCGAGAAGCCTTGGTACCAGTTTGGAACCTACATACCCTGCCCCGCCAGTTACGAGTATCTTCATCCGTGTCTCTCCTTAGTTATCTTGGGGAAACCGAGACATACCAAACCAGACTACCAGAACAGACAGGTTCAATGGTTCCTTCTCAGCCAGTTTCCAAAGGATCTATCCCTTATGGTGAAAAAGGTCATTGAATCCTATCGTAGAGCCAAGAATACCGTTGTAACAAGAGAATTGTAATTTTGTCATTTTATCCATTCGTAGACTTTTTTGATGTAGGTTGCTTGGCATGCGTTTTTTCTTTTACATTTATGAAAGAGCTTCATCAAAGATTCTTTTTAGTTTTTCATTTCTCTTTTGAATTGAGAATTTTCCCTCTTCAACTTCCCGTCTGGCAGCTTTACCCATTCTTCTTCTCAGAGACTCATCCTCTATGAGAACGCCCACCTTTTCGACAAGTTGTCTAACGGTCGTCCGTTGAAGGTTTCGTAATCCTTTATCATATAAATGCCTGATAGATGTGGGGCCGCTGGGGATGAAGTTCTTCCAAAAGTATGGGACATCCTTAGGACTCTTGATCAGGAAACCTGTCACGCCATCTTCGACCCATTCTTGATAGTTGTAAACATCCGTGATCACTACCGGTAACTCGTAGCTTAGCGCATCGATAACGACTGTGTTAAGGGCGAAATGTGTGGGATGTATGAGGATGTCAGCGGTCTTGAATTCTCGCTCCAAGACCTTCCAAGGGACTACCTCCTCAATCAATCTTATGTTTTCATAGCGTCTGATGATACCTTTGAGACTAGGCGGAACTCTTATTCTCATAACCAATTCTATGTTGTGGTAATCCTTGCGGAGCAAAGTGAACATCTTTAGTACCTCTTTACCTCCTTTCGTGTGGAAATCCGCAAGAATCGGGCTTCTTCCGGACCCGACAAATAATAGCTTCACCTTGTCATTGTTGTAACTCTTGACAAAGTTCCTTCTGGGAACGGCTGGGAAAACAACCTCTATCTTATCTTCAAATTGGCGGCAGTTCAGGTTATATAAAATGTTTTTCTTTATGATCTCGCTCCATGTCAGGATCGCCTTGCAATAACTTGAGACGAGAAGATTCTCAACCACATTCCTATACCGCCAAAAGAGCCTCATATGACGACCCACAAGAAAGTTGACCCACTCTACATAAACAACCCAAGGCACTTTCCTGAAAACCAACTGGTTATATGCGTATACTAAGTCAAACCTCTCTTTCCCCTGCTTCATGAGACTCTTGAAATACGGCCTAATTAGACCGAGGGGTAGAACACGTGCACTCTCTCTAAGACCGAAGTCAAGCGTATTATGTTTGATCAGCTTCACCAAGAAATTGTTCAATTTGCTATCGCCAGTCACGAATGTATATCCTTTCGGAGGGTAGTTAATCAGATTGTACTGGGAAGGGTGTATTGGTGAAGCTGATTCGAAGTAGACCCTCTTATCCACGGCTTCACAGCCTTTGGTACAGTTCAGGCTGTTCATAACTATTCCTCCTCCTTGACTTGTCGTTATACCTATACGCCCTATGCTATCACTGGTTCACTTCTCTATTTGAAGGATTAAGTTTTGGAGAATCCGTGTCTTCCTTAATGCTTGCTAGCACAAGCCCGCTTGCCAAACAGGGGAATCTGGAAAAAAATCCATCCAGTGTGATACCCAAAGGCGGCATGTTCGCTTCTCTGTACCCAACTACCTGAACTATTCTGAAGCCATAAATTTGAAGAAGCTCCTTTATAGCTCTTAGAGTGAAACCCCTCACGTAACCGGTATATGCCGGACTTCGGGACACTCCCATTCTGCGAGCCAACAATTTGCCGACACTATGCTCCAACGAGACATCATGGTAGTATGGTTGAAATCCGAGTAGCAATGACATTCTGTTGGTCCAGCTAGCCAAATTTCTTAGTGATAGTATCAAGACCCCCTCGGTTCTCAAAACTCTTCTAGTTTCTTTGAGAAGATGGTCAGGGGTGTAAAGATGGTACATAACCTCTAAGCAAAAAACCACATCGAAAGTGTCCTGCAGAAACGGTAGTCTATGATAGTTTAGGTCAGCCTTGATAACTTTAACTCCTTTCAAGACAGCCTGTTTCAGATCTTCTTGGGAGGTATCTATGCCCCACGCCTCTTCGGCCCCGGTAAGTTGTTTGAGTGCTACAGTGAAACCACCATGGTTACAGCCTAAATCTATGATTCTCTCTACGTGCCTTCCCCTGAGAACGGATTCCGTGATATGCATTGTTTTATCAAATCTGTCAATGTCCTTATGGCTTACTATACCTTGAATGATCTGGCGGTTGTCCACTAGATCTCCTCTCTCGTTCTCATAAATAGAGCTTGAGCGCCATTATGATAAACTAGTTCTCCTATTGTACTGTTAAACGTCAGACTCGGGTCATAGATTGTGAAGATACTAGTTCTATTGGTGTAGGTAACATACCACACCCCATACTTCATGAATATGTCGTGGACAACTAGGTAGCGAACGTGCGACTGTGTATAGGGCACTAGTTTAGGCGGCCAATCACGAATGAATCGGCCTGCCGGAATCGGCCCAAGGCTCATTTGAAAATAGCTGACACTATCAGCTTGGACGAATTCATGTGTACCTATTTGTTGACCGATCCAATCTGCTGCAACCATATCCGCTTCTCCCCTTCCCCATACATTGTACGGTTGTATGGTTGTTTTCACAGGTAGTGTTGAACCATGATGGAACATAATATCGTGTTCATGTGAAGGCAACATTATGTTCATTGGTAACATCAATAGAATGAATAGAGCAACCAGAATTATACGTTTACCTCTCCCTAATCTGACTAGGCTTAAAGCCAAGAAGGACATGACAAAAGGAAGCGAATAGCAGACTGCTCGCCAATTCTCCACAAAAATATTAAAATGCTGCACATTATGCAATAAAGTAGACGCTAAGATGTAGACTCCGAGGACGCAACCAGTCAGGATCCATGTGGATTCAGCTTCTCTAAGTTTCCCCTTAAGATAATCGCAAAATCCCATCAATGCGCCAACGGTTATGAGCGAGAGCTGTAAGTCAAACCATGCGCTTACGATCGGCCCTCTAGGAGAGCTTATGGCATAACTCGCCTCCGTAGCTAGTGAGATCTGCCATAGGTGCGTAACGTAGTAGAACACCGCATCTACATGTTGAGCATTGAGAAACCATCCAACGTAGACTTGCCAACCGAACATTAGCGTAAGGAAAGCGACTAGAAAGAGGGTTTTCGCCAGTGGGCGTGCACGCCAACGAACTTCGATTTTGAAAAAGAGCAACGAAAGTTGTTTCTCCTGGGGGAAAAGCCTTCGTGGGACTATGGATACTAGGAGAGAAGAAGCGAGCAAGAAGGCAGTGAAGTAGCCCACAGTATAGTGCGCGGACACTACGCCAAACCCCAAAAGTACCGCGAGCGACAAGGCCCCCCTATCCCTCCGTGTTAAGAGGCACAAAAGCGTGTAAAGCATAAAGATCGCAATGGCACTCCTAAAGGTAACGTTTGAGACAATGGAAAAAGGGAAAAAAAGGATTAGAGGCATCAATGCTACTGAAAGATAGGTCACCGGGGCTTCTCCAAGAAACCTGCGGATGAAGACAAAAAACAACAAGGGCATGAAGCCTATAATTACTGGCATAAAGAAGCGGAACAGATTGAAGAGATCTATTCCCAACACACGTGAGACCATGGCAGGAAACACCGTCACACTTAAGGAGCTTAGATAGTAGTATAACGGTATGAGCCCTGTGTCCATATACCCTGTGTCCCCAGGGGGAGAAGGTCCAATGGACAGCTCTGGATTCCACGAGTCTTGCGAAACAGACGCTGTCTGAAACTCCCACACTATGTCAGCTTGAAATGGTATAGGAAACCGAGTAACTCTCATGTAGGTGACGGAAAAGGACATGACAAGGACACAGAGGAGAAAGAATTCTCTGTTAACTGATTTCTGGGGAGAGAACAAGAGGGGTAACACTAGCAGAAGTATTCCAATTGACTGCGCAAGTACTCCTCCGAAAAGTATACTGATATTGTATGGGGTATTTAGCTTGACACTCCAAAGGTACAAATGCACGAGGGCCAAGCCTATCACTATGAAAAGCAAGGGCAGTACTCGCGCTCTTCTGCTCAGAAAGAAAATTATCCTACGCATCCTAACCTTACCCCAGTCGGCTTGCGGCATGAAAAGAGGCAGACAGACCATCGAAACGACTTAGATAAGGGGGTCATAGTTCCGAAAGTTAACCGAGTGATATTTTTACGCATGCTTCTTGCCTAACAATATTTAGAGCATTCGTCATCTCAGAGAATCAAATCTATCTCCGCAAGCCTAGTGCATCTCAAAGAATCGGAAGATCTTATTGGACACTTTATTTCCCGCCATAATTTGCCTTACCGTGTCGGCCCAACCTATATACTTCAGAAAGTAGAAGGCTCCCTCCAGCGCGGTAGCCGAAACAGACCTCAGTTGCGCCTTCCTGAGGGTCGCGATAAGATTCCTTTCATATACGGTCCTCCGAATCCTGGTCGCATATTTGTTCAAATCTTTTTGGCTCAAATGGGCCAGCTTCATAGGCGTTTTGGTAATGTAATAGTCACTCTCAACCCAATGCCTGATGTTGTATATTCCCTTTCTCATCGCCAGGTCATAGAGGTCCGTACCGGGCACAGGGGTTGTGATGCATATACCAACGTCATCCGGCACGATTCTGCGCACCAAGTCAAGCGTGAGTTGAAGGTCTTCCTCTTTCTCTTCGGGGGCTCCGAGCATCAAAAAAGCATATGTTCTAAGGCCTAGCTGATGGCACATGTCAAACGCCCTAATTGTCTGATCCACTGTTATCCCCTTTCTGTAGAAGTTCAGTATCCTTTGTGAACCGCTCTCTACTCCGAATTGCACGGTCGAGCAACCGCTCTTATGCATTAGTTCGAGCAATTCGCGACTGATTTCGTTAACCCTTAGCTGGCACTTCCATCTTGTCCTGATTCGTCTAATTGCAAGTTCGTGACAGAAGGCCCGGAACCATTCAGGTCCGAGTGCACCCAAGGTGTCATCCCTAAAGACCAGGGGCACTTCAGACAGCTTATATTGATGCTGAATCTCTTCAATCTCATCTACAACGTTGACTGCGCTCCTTTGGCGAACTCTTTTCCCGAACAATTTGCGCAGCGTTGGCTGGCAGAATAGGCAATTGTACGGGCACCCCCTTGAAGCAATAATACCGAACGCAAAAGGACCGAATTTACTGTACTTGTCGTAGTCGATCAGATCCCTCGAAGGAAACGGAATCGTGTCTAGGTTCGCTATGGGCTCACGATGCATGCAACTCCATATTTTTCCATCCTTCTTGCCCACAACCCCTGCAATCCCCTCTATGTCATCTATGCTCTTACGTTCTAGTGCAGAGACCAGCTCTACGATCGTCCGTTCCCCTTCACCCACCACAACATAATCGAATCCCGCGTTGAGGGATTCCATCGGAAGAACTGTAGCGTGGGGTCCTCCTAAAACACAAGGGACGCCAGGATTGATGCGCTTCACGCACGCTAGAACTAGCCTCGCGGCGTCAAACATAGAGGTCGTCGCGCTAATCCCTACTACGTCCGCGTTCCTAACCTCTCTGAGCCTGGAGAGATCCTTATCGAACGTCAAGTCAAGCAAAGATACGTCGTGTCCACTCACCCTCAGGCAAGAAGCTATGTATAGTATACCCAATGGTTCTTGTTGTTCTTGTGATTGTTTCTTGAGGCGTTCATACCTGAATCTTGGGTATATCAACAGCACCTTCATTGCAGATTCACCATGGCTTGGTGACGAGGCAACTTTATCCCTAAGCTTCTTCTACTCAGGGGACAAACTATCGTGTACATCACAACCTCCGATGCTTGCTTGCTAGTCGCCTGGTAGGATGATAAAAAAGACCGATAGCGTGTCCTATCGACCTAGCCGTGCGTAAAATAAGGACAAGAGAGGCGATTCTAGGGTTTCTAGTCCTCAAGAAAACTTTTGTCATTACTATACAGCCAGTAACTAAGCCGACAGGAAAGGCACCTAAAAGCCTCTTCCACTCCGATGGATGCCGTCTCACATATCTAACTCGTGAGGAAGCCATCTCCGTTCCTCGCCGAAACTCGGTGAATGGGGATATATCGGATGCGTCATGGTAAATAACTAAGCTGGATCGACAGATCTTCGGGTCAAGCTTCTTCACGCGATTCCATAGGTCAAAGTCTTCATCGCTAAGCATTCGATCGTCCCAGCCTCCTACCTTAAAGATAAGGGATCGTTTGAGAACCCTTGGCCAGTAAACCGAATCGTACGACAGAGTTGCAACCTCAGTCCACTCTGCTTGATGAGCTCTCGCCCACATTGATGGACCAACCCGAACCTCACGACAGAACACTGCATCGTAACCTTCACTCAAGATTCTTTTCAGGACATCATTGAACCCATCAGGTATCCATTGATCGCCATCTATTATAACCACATAGTCGCCACAGCACGCTTTCAAGCCTACATTTCTTGCAGTTGCAGGATTTCCAGTTCCCTCATCATATAGGTGTTGAACAAGGTATCTGTCAATTATCTCAGATGTTCCATCTTTTGACCTGCCATCTATGACAACTACATCGTCTGCTCGGTTCTCTAGGAGGGAGTTCAGGCAACGCTCTATAGTGCGAGCCTTGTCCTTGACAGCCACCAAGTAACTTATTCTCATAGACATCTTGCGAGCCTTGGTAAGCTATTCAAACAACGCTCTATGGCCTAAGCAGCCTGATCCGGGGCTCATATTGTGTTATCTATCAACCAGCAGAGAACGCCCTTCCGCGTATTGTGGTACAGGAACGTCCACGAAATCTAGTATTGTGGAGAAGATATCCATTGGCGTCGCCGTGCGCTCAACTCTTCCAGGGTCGATATATCTACTGTAAATGATGAACGGTGAGTTAAGGTCTCTAACCTCAGGAGCATAACCATGCATGCCCCTCGCCGGAACCGAGCCTTGGTAGTAGTTTGGTAGAATGAGGATTCCGGGGTCTGCTAGCCAGATTATGTCGCCATACCTTCTATCGATCGGAATCGAGTACTGCTCGAGATCTGATGTTGACAAAAGCCGTCCACCTTCGATCCTTCTTACAACCGCGGCGATGTGGTCTGCAGCCTCTGGATTCAGGATCCAGAACCGCGCAAGTGTTGAGTCCAGAAATGTCAAGTAATCTTTGCCCTCTTTGAGACCTGCCCTCCACAAATGTCTCAGCGGATTCACTGGCTTTCTTACCTCGGTCATTCCATGATCTGCAAAGATGAACACATCTAGATCAAAGAGCTCTTGATACCTTTCCACTATCTTCTGAACTTTACTGTCGATGTTACGTAATGACTGGCGCATTTCCCTTGAGCTTGGACCCTTCGCATGCCCAACAATGTCTAACTCAGAGAATTGCACGAAGACGAGTCTCACGTCCCTACTTACACACATAGCCCTTTCGAATATCTGACGGTCCCTTAACCTGGACTCGCTGAAGACTTTGAATTCGATGCCGTGTTCACGAAACATATCGAAGAGCGGAGCGGACCTGTCTGCCAGAACATCTTGCTTCTGGCTTGTGTCAAAATAGTGTAGAAAATGCACTGGAACCTTCCAAGCCATCGGCATATAGGTTCTCCCGAAAAAGCGTTTGGAAGCCTTGAATATGGAAAAAACCAAGCCCTTTCTCAGTAGTTGCCCCAGGCCCCTTCCTTCTGTAACCAGATCGATAGATTTGCTAAGGGTCTGTACTTTCCCGACCCATCGAAATGGAGACCTATCTGGATCATAGCAGAACTCAGTCCATATGCCGTGCTTTGACGGACTGACTCCCGTGAGAATACTAACTCCTATCCCTGCAAAAGCCAAGAGCGACCGTTGTTCACCCACTAGAGCCTCCTCTGAGAGTCGATAGATATAGGGCGTCTTCTCTTTGTTCAAGTAGTCAGTTCTGAAGCCATCGAGCCATATCGCGATGAGACACCGTTGCTTCAAGCGGGCCCTCCGGCGCAAACGTAGGTAACTTTTGTCTTATTCGCCTAGACTTGTGACGCAACATGCGGATTACTCCATGCACAGTCTGTACGAAGCTGCGACCCCTCACGAAAGCCAGTATCAATTCAAAGAACAGCGACGATAATGCATACAGGAAGAGTATACAAATTCTTGACATTCTGTTGGTTCTCGATATAGCAGTGCACTGATCAAAGACCTGCCAGTTACACCTACTTCGTATGTAGCCTTCCTCTTCCAGCATTTTAAAGAACCTTGTTCCGGGGAATGGTGTGCAGATCGAAAATACTGGGTAAACTGGTGTGCGGAGAATGAAGTACCAAGTCGCCAGTACATCTGTTATACCCTCGCCCCAGTTTCCAACCATAAAGAAACCTTTTACAATGGGTATGCCAGCTTTTTTTGCCATTCTAACAGCATTTTTCGCTTCATTTACCGTAAGAGATTTTCCGATAGAATTAAGGACTTTTTGAGACCCACTCTCAATTCCGAACTCGACTCGAATGAAATTTGCCTCCTGCATTTTCTTGAAAAGTTCAAGAGAGATAAACTGCCTGTTAGCTCTCATCTGGCATACAAAACTTATTTCCCGATGAAGTCCCCTCTTAATGATTTCGTTACATATCTCGATGGCTCTTTTTCGAGGAACGTTAATTGTATCATCAAGGAACGTGATTCTTATTATGCCAAATGTGCGATGAAGGTACTCTATCTCGTCAACTACACTCTTCGCGCTTCTTATTCTGAGCTGACGCCCCCACATGATAGGTGAGGAACAGAATATGCACTGGTACGGACATCCCCTTGAAGCCATGATCCCCCAGCCGGGGAAGCACTCGTACTTCTTCATTTCAAATAAGTGGTGAGCAGGATAGGGTAAAACATCCAGGTCACGAATGTAAGCCCTTGCGTTTCGGTTGACAATCCGACCGTTCTTTCGGAATGATATTCCATCTATGGAATCAAGTGGGCGCTCCCGAACTATTTCCCAAAATGTTTCCTCTCCTTCTCCCCTCACGACAATGTCGCAATATGCAAGACACTCCTCGGGGAGCAGTGTGGCATGGACGCCTCCGATAACCACAACAACTCTAGAATCGTGTTGTTTTACAAGTCTAGCTATCAAGGTGGCGAATGGAAAGTTTATCGTTAGAACGGAAATACCCAATATTTCAGGGCAAAATTTCTTCAACTCGGATTTCAATCCTTCGATGGAGAATTCACTTACTGTGAAGTCCAGAATTCTGATCTGTACCTTTGGGTTCTTGCTGAGAACGTAAGATGCTATGTAACCTATTCCCAAAGGAGGGAAAACTGACGTAACTCCCCTGGTATGCGGCGGGAAGATCAGCATGATTTTTGTTTTCATATGCTTAATCCTAATGTACCTAGAGTGTCATTGCTTGAGGAGAGGAAGCCTGGACTTTGAAGGCGGATGAGCAGGCATCCCTTATGCTACGCCACGTCTCCCATTTGTTGTCCACCATGTACTTACAGGGAAACATTGATTTCATGAGTCGATATGCCTCTCTAAGTGGTCCCTTCCTTACCTCGCGCCCATCTTCTTCTACAGAAAGCAACAGAAGCACAAAAGAAAGGTATATGTTCATTAATGGCGATTGTAGACGCGGGAGTGGGCTGAAAAAAACCTTCCTAGTATTATAGCTGCAGTTTCTTACGTATCTTAGATTCTCATACGCGTGTACCGCTGGCATCAAGATCTTCAAGAGAGTGGGGGCGGAGGGTACTCCAATTCTCCTAAGGGCATACCTCAGATAGGGTTCGAAATAGAACGACGCAAGCTTCCTCCCGTTCTTTACGAGCAACTCGACGAAATCCTGCTCTATGTTGAATGGCTTCCCTAGAATTCTACACACAAAATACCATAGTGCATACTTTAACACATTCCTAGCCTCAAACCATAGCTTTATCGGATGTTTCGGACCGAAATTGACGGATCTCAGCCTCAAGTTTGTATGGTAACGTACTTTCTGGGGAAGGTCCGGCAATATTGCACTGAGTTCAGGGAAACTATTGGTGTAGTGCTTTGAGAAGAGCTCAGCTCTTCTTGAATAATAGGATTCATAGAATCCACCAAGCAATAACAGCGCCAAACAGACTTGAAGAAAAGCTCTTGTGCAACTATAGTCAAGCGTCTCAGCTACCTCGAGTGGAATCTCTTCGTCAAGATACTGGGGTTCAAAATAAGTGATCAGATCTCCCGCTGTTAAAAGAAGCGTGTTTAGCCCAACGGTCAACGGAACATCCTCTTTTTCCAGAGGTATCAGGTTCCTCAAATCCTTCCCCCAGATCACTCTCGCACTCTTTAGTTCATATGACCACATGTCGGGGAGTAGAAGCGTGAGCTTGCTTGTTCTTATGAATTTTATGTCTACTCGGATTCGATGATGCTTCTCTTCGAGGTCGATTTTGTCTTGAACACGCTTTCTTAACCCTTGGAACAGGTCGTACGGTATTTCGGCGTCTGAAAAGACGTACACATCATAGTCATTCATTGGAAGGTACTTTCCGTTTGGTAGTCTCCTGACACATCCCTCTCCATGGCCAAATCCCCCGGACAGCACTATGCTATCTATGTGGCTAACTGCTTTTACAAGCTCATCAACTATGATTTCCATGTGTTGTTGGATCGTTTCATCTATGTCGGGATTTCGGTGAGCAGTGTAAGATAAGCATGCGCCACTAATGGACTTACCCACTTAATATCTTACCTCAACAAAGCTTCCTAAGGATGACGCACTTTGCTCATCGTACCAGTGCGTGTCTTTAACTGTACCTTATTTTCCTTTCGCGCTACAATCATGAGGGCTAGTGTAACTAGCATCATTAGGATTTTTCTTATTATGCCACAATTCATAAGTTCTTTCGCATGCCTCGGACCTAGTATGCGCATTGATACGCGAGCGAGGCAACCCCTGATACTGTTAGAATTGAAGCGTGCGTGACAAATGTCATCTTCCCATGCCGGATCGTATAAGAAGGTAGCTCGCATATCTGCGTTTCTGAAAGCCCTGGCATACTCGAAGTATGTCAAAGCGTGCTCGTCTACACCAAATAGGACTGATCGTTGTGTTGATTGAAATTTCTCTTCTGACAGAAAAATTCCTCGATTGTGCTCGCATGTGGCGACCATTATTCCATCATTCTTAAGTACCCTATTAACCTCTCTGATGACTTTTCCTACACTGTTAGGGACGTGATGAAGAACCGCACTGCAATGAACCGCATCGAAGGAATGTGAGGCAAACGGGAGCCTAGAAATATCTCCTGCAACTCTTTCAAAATGGACACCTGTATTTCGTGATAAAGTACTTCCAGCTCGAAGCCTAACAACATCGTCTAAATTGAAATCTATTGAAACCACCTTGCATCCGTGCTTGGCAAGGAGATAGGATGCCCAACACAGCCCACTACCCAGATCAAGTACCCTGTCTCTTGACATAAGTAGATGAAATGCCTTCTTCCATCTTGCTCTCTCGCTTTCTAATTGAACTGTCCTAAGGAGGCTGTTGATGGAGCTATCTCGTTTAAGGTAATAGCGACTATAATTGCGGTATGCTTTTGTCTGATGTTTGTGATGAGCGCTCAATTCTGCGACCATGTCCACGCGTTATAATATTTTTTTAGCCGCCATAGGCTCTCCTTCAAGAGCGCCGGTAAATAGTACCACATGCTCCAGATGTAACCATTTGGGCAATTAGGGCATTCCTTGTAGAACATTCGTTTCAACGTCTCTCGGTAGGTGGACCTAGACGTTATCTGTTCTATCGTCTCCTTTCTTACGTCCCCTACCGGAGGCATTGCCCAACATCCGGGAAAGACCTTTCCATGGGCATCAACATAGATGGACGTAAATCCCGCGACGCAAGGAACATCAGGAACAAAGCACGATGGGTCCTCATGATTGAGGTAGTGTTTTACAAATTCCAATCCAACATGGCCGACTATGATCGATATGGGATAGCTCCCCTTCATTTGATGAAGTTCGTTCACGAGAGAATGTATAATCGCTTCGTCGTCGATCTGAATCTTCGAGATGCTAGAAGTCAAAGGTCTCGACCAGAATGATGTATACTCCAGTATCTGAAGAGTACAACTAACTCCATGTGTCTTCAACATCTCTAGAAGGGGTCGAATATGGCCCACTGTAATCTGGGTCAACGTCGTACCTACGTCTACCTCCAGCTCAGGATATTCTCCTTCGCGCAAGTGCACGAGCAGCTGCAATGTCTGCATAGCCTTGTCGAAGCTGCCTTTCACCCCTCTCTGCAAATCATTTGCCTCACCTGTGCCGTCTATGGAAAGGGAGACCCTGTTGAGACCACTGTCCAAAAGACCACGGGCCTTCTCTTCGGTCCACGAGAGACCATTCGTGATTACTTGGATCTTTTCAAACCGTAGTTTGTTGGCCTCTTGTACTACCAAGACAAGATCACGTCTGAGGAGAGGTTCTCCACCAGAAAAGCAAATACGCCGAACTCCCATCTTCCTCAGCTGGGTCATCACATCCGTTAACTCAGCCAACGTTAGTTCGTTGGAGGACTTCGACCGCCAGAAAGAGCACATCAGGCATCGGCTGTTGCAGTTTTGGGTTACCATGATGTTTCCTGTTGCTGGATGAAATTGTATCAGCCAGAAGAGTGACCGGCATTGTTTCGCCAGCACAACTGTAGGAAGCATATACCACTGTTTGAGACCCTCCCTTACAAAGAAGCTTTTCTTCACGCGTGTCCACGCTTCTCTCTAGTCAGAGAGTTAACGAAAAGGTACTCAAGCTTTATCGCCCTGAAAAAATCAGCATCCCTTGCTGGAAAGGTCGAGTTCACAAAGCGAACAGCTATGCTTTTCGCTTTTTGTGAGAAAAGCTTTCATGCATCAGTTGCGTGCATACCAGTCTCCAGTGTTTGTGTGGAAGTAATCAGAAAACCTGAGAGGAAGCCGAGGAGGGTAGCCAGCAGGACTATGTAGGTGGCTGAGAGCTGCTTTAGGTGGAGAATAGGATCTTTGAATAATCCTATCAAAGCCCTTGGGATGAACTTCACAAGAATACATCTCAAGAGATAGTTCTCCGTTGCCAACGGAGTTATTCCTTTCTCACAATCTGTGAAGAACTTTCTCAGTATGTACCTTGTCAGACCGATCCAATATGAACAACGGATAATATGCCCCCATGAAAGTCTGTGTCTGTGTCCTTTATGCCAGACCTTCGCCTGTGGCTCGTAGATGATGCGCTTTCGAGTCTTCCGCCGTACTCTTAGCGATAGCTCCACATCCTCACTCAACCACTTCCATCCCGCCTCCACTCCCTCCCGCGGCCCTAAGGTCGTCAAGAAAGGACCATGCAATCCCAAGAAGGCCTCCCTCCTAAACGATGCATTATGCGTCCACACATTCCTCACCTCTGTCGTCTCTGCCCAGTCACACCAGTCAGTTCCGCTCATAACCCAGTAAAGTTCCTTCGGGAACCAACTCATGGACTTGTCTATTCTCAAAAGATAAGCCGGGCCCGTCACTCCTATAACGGAATCATCTTTTGCATATGCGTGTACTATTTGCTCCGCCCAATCATTGAAGAGAACGACATCATCGTCAACGAACCCAAGTATCTCGCCCTTCGCATTTCTTACACCTATGTTCCTTGCACCTGATGCTCCGGTTCCACGGGGAATTAACACTACGCGTACATTCGGAGTACCATTCTTTTCGACGCACGTCTTCACGCCTTTGAGCAGTTCTGCCGATTCCTCTATGACAAATATGGTCTCTATATCCGGGTAGGTCTGTCGGTCAATGCTCTCTAACAGTTCAGCGATATCCTTCAGCCTTTCAGTAGTGTAAGAGGTAATGATGATAGAGAGATGGGGTTGACTAGCCACGGAGTCTCTCCCTTGTTATGGTTTTAACGGCTTTAAGGCCTTGCCTCCAGCTAGGTGCTTTCCCTTCACCGTAAATTCTCCCAAGGTCACGATGACTTACCTCCGCTGTCCTTAGTCCAGCCTTCTTTACCCTAGCAACAAGGAGGGGCTCATCCTCAAAGCAATCGCTAGACTCCAAGTTAACTCTCTCTAATGAGCTCTTCCAGAAGGCGTTATAACCGGAGCAAAGGTCAGTATACCTACTACCATATAGAATGTTAAAGATGGCAGCAATGAGTAAATTCCCAAAGATTCTGTGCGACGCCTTATTAATGGGAAGGCTCAATGTGAAGCGCGACCCTTTAGCGAAATCGTATCCCTTGAGAAGTGGCTCAATAAATTTAGACATTTCTTTTGGATCGGTAGCTCCGTCAGCATCCAGCGTTACGACGATGTCTCCACATGCCTTCTTTATCCCATACCTCAAAGCATCACCCTTACCCCTACCAATCTGATAGAGCACCCTGATGTTCGATCGAAGCCTCTTAGCAACTTCCACCGTCTTATCTGCAGAATGCCCATCCACAAGCAAAACCTCATCAACCCAACCAGGTATCTTGGGCAAGACATGAGGAAGATTCTTCTCTTCGTTTAAAGCACAGATAACGACCGAAACCTTCGGATAAGGATAGTCAGGATACATATTTCGGCCTTAGATGTGCTATGTATTCAGTCTCTTTTCAGCCCACAAATATGTGCGCCTCAAGCCCTCGACCAAGCTTACCCTTGGTTGCCACCCTAACAAAGCTTTAGCTTTACTTATGTCAGCCGTTCGACTGACAGGGCCCGTAGGCTTAGCTGGGTCAAACACCATCTCGATGTCTTTACCCGAAAGCCTAACGATATTCTCCGCCAGAGTTTTAATCGAAACCTCTTGGTCCGAGCCAATGTTTACGATAATCGGAGAGCTGGACGCCTTCTTCTCAAGCCTCGTCAAAGCCTCGACGCAGTCAGAAACGTATATTAAGCAACGCGACTGGTTTCCATCTCCCCAAACTACAAAACCCTCCTCTGGATATAGTATCGCCTTACGCATCAATGCAGGTATCACGTGAGCGGTCTCATCCAAAGGCTCGCACTCACCATACACATTAAATATTCTAGCTATCCCCACATCCATACTCTTCATCCAGCCAAGCTGCATCTCACCTAAAAGCTTAGCCCAACCATAACCCCCATCAGGGTTATAGTATCCTAGGTCATCCTCCGACAGGACCACACCAGGTTTCTGCTGCACATCTATCGGGTAAACAGAGACGCTTGAAGCGTATATCACCTTTTTAACACCAGCCTCCACACACGCCCTGAATACGTTTGCGTCTATAACTAGGTTGTCCTGTAGAGCCCTAAGCTCGGCCAACTCGCTACTGTGCAGATACTCAACGCTGCCAACCCTAGCCGCCAAGTGATAGACCACACCAGCACCCTCAACAACTTCCAAAGCCCGCCCATAATCCCTAAGATCAACCTTAGGACACTCCATACGAACACCCAAATCAAGAAGGTTGCGAACGCTACCCCTAGAGAAGTCGTCGGCCACAACAACCTTCCTACGCTCATCGATCAGCCTCCTCACCAGATGACTACCTATGAAGCCCGCGCCACCTGTAACAAGAACCCTATGAAAATTCAACTAGAAAACCTCTAGACTTCCAGGAACTTAAGACGCGCATTCCTTAAAGGCTGGCATGCACGCAACGATTAGAGGCCTATTTTTCTTTATTAAGCGAATGAGCGTAATGGCTTTTGAACAGCTTTCCTTTTTAGAAGTTCTCTTATAAAGTCTAGGAAGTATTTGGCAGCGGATATAGGGTCGTTGGGGATGTGGCTTTCGATAGCGTTTGACTCGTTTTCAAAGTGAAAGTGCTTAGGAAACGTTTTGACACCTTTCCAACGAACGTGAGGAGTATTATCGTGCCTGAATACGCTTCCGTTAACGTGTCTCCTTTCCCAGTGAAAAGCGTATCGCTTCATCAGGTCCTCACGTCTGTGAAGCCACACCTCAAGAAAGCTTCCGTCAATAAAGTAAATTCTGGCGCTTTCATCGTTGAAGCCTGTTCTTTCCAAAATGTCTGCATAGTCTCTTTCAGCGATCATACAGATAAGCCTATAAGCTTCCTTTCTACTCAACCGATGTTTCCTCTAGCAACTTCTCCAGAATCTCCCTTCTTTCCTCCAGGTGGCTCAACCGGAAGAAGTCCCGCCAGCTACCTTCTTCCTCAAGCTCCCCACGCTCATACTTCTTTTCCATGTCCTTTACTGAAGCGACCCCATACTTGCTGCAGATTTCAATTGCCTCAGCGTTAACCTCACGCAACTTAGACTTAAGATACTCCACGACCCCTTTGGCCAAGATTTCCTCCCTCATCTCACCAGTAGCCTTGGACACGCGATCTAACAAAACCGTAACTTCAACCACCATCCTCACCGCCACAAGCTAAGCTACTAAACACCTAGATAAATATAAACTTAGTACCCATTTTAAACAGACTATCATAATTGCTCAAAACCACGCCTCAAAGTATGAGCACATCGGCAACCTGAATGTAAAAGAGCGCAATCTGCTCAGGCTTTAGCTTTGGGTGCATCTTTAACGCCTTTTCTAGGGCATCTACAGAGTTGCTTCCATCAGCTATTATCTTCCCCTCATGCAAGGCCACATGTCTTCCCCTATACTTCTCATGCTCCTCAACGCTTATTGTCGGAGCTCTGTAAACAATCTCAGGCATAAGCCAACCTCGAATCAATGAAAAAGCAAGCCGGCATAAAAGTATTCTTTATCCCTTAACTTCGTTCAGGGTCCATCTTATAGTCCGTCTTACCGCTTCTTCAGAAGAAACCTTTGGCTTCCAGCCCAACTTCTTGATCTTGTCTATTGATAGAATCACGACAGGGTTGTCACCTATCCATCCCCTAAGCCCTCCCGTGTACCTTCTCTTCACGTTCTCCAAGCTCATCTCCTCGATCACTATGTCCGCCACCCTGTCAACCGTGGTCTGCTCCTCAATGGCGAGGTTGAACACGTTCACGCTGCCCGAGGCCCTCCTATACCCGACCATCATCCCATCCACGCAGTCCTTAACGTAAAGGTACTCCTTGCTCTGCTTTCCGTCGCCTAAGATCTCCAATTCTCTCGGGTTCCTCCGCAGCTTGTGCACGAAGTCCCAGATCACACCCCTCCTACACCGTTCACCTACAACGTTGGAGAACCTAAACGACCAGAACCTCAGCGGCGAGAACTGCATGTAGGCTTCCATGAAGGACTCACAGGCGAGCTTCGAAGCTCCGTAAAGAGACGTTTGTACGGGGGAATAGTCTTCAGGAGTAGGCATCGCCTCGGCCTCGCCGTAAAGCGCCGACGTGGAAGCAAACACAAGGTCCTGAACCCCGTTCTTATACATGGCTTCAAGCACGTTTAGGGTTCCAACCACGTTATTCTCCAAGTCCGCCCTGTGATCCATCAAGCTCTTCCTGATGTCTGCGTGGGACGCCATGTGAAAAACCACGTCATGCCCCTTAAACACTTCTTCGAGACGCTTAGCATTCCGCAGATCCACGTTAAGAACCCTCACCCCATCATCATTCCTGTGCCTCTCCAAGTTCTTTAAAAAGCCGCAGGACATGTTATCTAAGATGGTTACTGAATACCCGTCTGAGACAAGCCTGTCCACCAGGTGGCTACCTATGAAGCCAGCACCACCCGTTACTACAGCCTTCAAAGAATCATTCCGCCATCTATGGCCGGTCTTTAACCACTCCGCATTGAGAAGACCTTGTCAGCAGCCCTATACGATTCAATGGTTCCTATGTCCCATAAGTAGTCCTTGAGCATGTAGCCGTAAACAGGCTCCTGCTTATGAAGCCACTCGATAAACCTTCCCGGCTCATCAGCTGGCAGCCCCAGCTCTAAGTATTCTTTAAGCCTTTTACCTATCCCTGCTGGAAACGCGTAGATGCACGCTCCAACGAGGGTCGTTTTTGGATGGGCAGGTTTTTCAACAAACTCCAAAACTCTTCCTTCCTCATCTATGGTCACGGTGGCACCCCTTCTCACCTCATCCACACTCTTCGCATAGTACAGGACAATGGTTGAGGCATGCTTTTTATCGAAGAAGCGGAGGAAGCCTTCGAGATCGTCGGTGAAGAGGTTGTCGCCAGCCAGAACCAAGACGTTCTCATCGCCTGTTTTCGCTATGATGTTGTCGAGGGCCCTTATGGCGCCGATCTTCTTCTCCTTTAACGAGCTGTCCGGCACAAGCTCTAAGTTGGGATATCCCCTAGCCCTTAGCCACTCTTGAAACTGAGGCTGAAACCGTAAATTCGTTGATAAAACAATCCTGCTTATCGGCGGGTTTAATGGAACCAGCTTCTCAATGGCATAGTCTATCATGGGCTTTCCAGCTATCGGCAGCAGAGCCTTAGGCTTATCCAAAGTTAGTGGCCAAAGCCTCTTAGCATACCCACCAGCAAGAACAATGGCAATCATTTTCATCCATTCATAATTGAGGATTTTCCAAGAGCACCCATAGCGAAAATGCGCCCACTACATCGGTGCTTCAGCCTTTTTGAACTCTAGCCAGGCTTGGTCAAACTCTTTGATAGTGTCCTCAGTCTTGGAGTGGAAGGGCATCTGGAAGAGTATCTTGTAGGGTATGGTTATGATGTGGGCTCCAGCCACCGCGACCTCATTCACGTCCTCGGGCTTCCTAATGCTACCCACGATGATCTTCGTTGAGAAGCCGCCTTCCTCAATGATGCGCTTAGACTCCTCTATGACCCTCACTGGGTCTCCGCCCGAATCCCTCACACGATTAAAGAAGATGCTCGCATAGGTGGCCCCAACCTTAGCAGCCAACAAAACCTGATTAGTCGCCATCATACATGTCATGTTCGTTTTAATGTTCTCCCTCCTAAGCCTGTTAACGATTCGAAGCCCCCGACCGTCCCCAAACATCGGAACCTTGATGACAACGTTCTTTGGGTTCCAGCCCGAATACTCTTTAGCCTCCTCAACCAAGTCCTCGTCGCTACTAGCCGTTTTTGTGAGCTCCACGCTGAGGGGTCCATCTACAAGGCTCAGGATCTCATGGACCCTATCCTGGAACCTGACGCCTTTCTCAGCAAGGAAGATCTTCTGGTTCGTCGTGACACCGCTGATGATGCCCCATGGCAGTATCTCCCTAATCTCCTTCACGCTCGCCGTGTCAAGGAATATTTCCACGATCATTCACCTCTTTTTCAATTATTTTAGACCCGTGAAGTAGGCTGGGAACAATGAGGTCGGGTTTTACGCCCTCATGCTCCATGAGCCTACACAAGTCGCACTTCAAATAGCCTATCAAAATGGACTTACAGCCAACAGCCCTGCCAGCCTTCACATCCGTTAAACTATCCCCAACCATATAACATCTTGAAAGGTCAAGCTCAAGGTCCTTTGCAGCCCTTAAGAGGAGGCCCGGCTTGGGCTTCCTACAATCACAGTTAACTCTGTATTTGGCATCCTTTGCTGAAGGATGATGAAAACAATAATACTCAGCATCAATATATGCGCCTTTCTTTTCAAGCTCTTTTTTCATCTTCGACCTAATCTTCCTAAAAGCCTCTTCCGTCATCTTACCCTTCGCTATGCTAGGCTGATTTGAGACGATAACAACCTTTAGACCCAGACTGTTGAAAACCTTGATCGCCTCGGCAACACCAGGCAACAACCTAAACTGCCTAGGGTTAAGAGGTGAATCTAACGCACCCAGTTCCGGGAAATAAACAATCTCGTTGATAACGCCGTCTCTGTCAAGAAAGATAGCTCGTTGCCTCGTTGCCTCTTCGGCTGGCACACGCTTCATTATTTATCGGCTTCCGGTTCTATGAACTCGCATACCTCGACTATCGTGTATCTAAGCCCTGCTAAACGCAAGAATTTTTTAAGCCTCTCACGAGCTTGTTCAACTTTATCACTTTTACTATCCACCCAGACAATAATGCGTTTCATTTCACGTTTCAGCTATCAATTCATGTAGCCTAGCGCAGATGAGGTGGGTTAGCACTAAATGGAAGCCTTCTACATGCGGCGTCGAATTTATGGGCACCACTATGCAAGCGTCAGCCATCTGTTTTAAGACACCTCCATCGAAGCCAGCTAACCCAACAACCTTGCCACCGTTATCCTGAACCAGCTTGGCTGCCTTCATAAGGTTTTGAGACCACGGACCTGCCTTATCAGCCCCTGAGCTTCCGTGAACACTTATAACCACAAAAACGTCGCCTTCACGCATAAGATTCTTCAGCTGCTCCACGTAGACGTTCTCCCAGCCGAGGTCGTTGGTAAGCGCCGAAACTAGAGGGATGTTGTCCGTCAAAGCCATAGCTCGAAACCTCTTCCGACCCTCCACCGAGGTGAACTTCGCTAAGTCACTTGCAAAGTGGGTGGCTGTGGAGGCGGAGCCACCGTTTCCAGCTAAAAAAACCTGTTTTTCGTCTCTCCAAGCCTCGTATAGGAGTTCTATAACCCTCTCTATGTCTTCCCTTGAAATACGCCCGATTATAGACTCCAACTCTCGAAGGTAAAGGTCGATTGTCTCTTTGTTATCCATAAAACCACCCTAGAGGTTGATGATGATCTTGGAGCCCTCGCTTCCCAGCCTAAGCCTAACCTCTTCTAAGCCCTCCCCAATCATAGCCTTCCTCACACGATCCCTACTATCCTCGCAGTAGAACATAAGGAAGCCGCCCCCTCCAGCGCCCATGATCTTACCGCCTATAGCACCGCTTTCCAGCCCCATCCTATACCATCTGTCAATAAGCGGGTTGGACATCTTAGAAGAAACGCTTCTCTTAGCCAGCCAGTGCTCATGCTGGAGCTTACCAAACTCCGTTAGGTCACCCCTTTCAAGGGCTCTTTTTACCCTAAACCCTGTCTCCTTTATACGATGCATAGCCTCCACGCTCCTGGTCTCATCCCTCTCCACAGCGCTCTGCTGATTCTGAAGAACATCGGAAGCTTCTCTCTTGATGCCAGTGTAAAAGAACAACAGGTTGTTCTCAAGCTCCGAGACCACCTCATCCGGTATTCTCAACGGAGACACCTCAACCCTACCGTCTCTACCTATGTTAAGGCAAACAAAGCCTCCAAAGGCAGAGACGTACTCATCCTGCTTACCGCTAGGCTCCTTAAGAATCTCCATGTTTATTCGGCAAGCCTCCTCAGCCAGCTCTTGACGCGAAGGATTCTTGCCACTGTACATGTGCAAAGCGTGGAGGAGACCAACCGTGAAGCTACCGGAGGATCCGAGCCCGGTTTTCGAGGGCACATCGCCAATCGAGACGATTTCAAGGTGATCCCTGAGCCCAAGAAGCCTCAAAGCCTCCCTCACTGTAGGATGTTGGATACGGTCAACGGCATCCACAATCTCGGTGATGGAATAGCTTAAACGAACATCCTCCTCAAACCTCCTCTTCACCACTAAGTACACGTACTTGTCAATAGCTGAACTTACGACAAAGCCACCAAACTTAGAATAGTAGGAAGGCAGGTCAGTCCCGCCTCCGCCCAAGGTCAGACGGAAAGGAGTTCTACTAATAATCATCTAAGTACGCCATCAGTCATCTTTACTAGACCCATGAGACGTACACACTGTTCTTCGCACAAATCTTTTAAGAAGGCCCCTAAGCCTACCCGAGTACCCGTTCACAAAGACGGCCCCAATCAATATCAGCGACAATGCGAACCCCTCACTCGTAAAGATCGGAGCGTCCAAGGTCGTAAAAGGAGTAAAATCCGTTGTCGTTGTGGACATGTGTAGGTTCACCTTTAGGTTCAAGCTCTCCGATACATGGACGCCCCCACCTATGCTTATGAAGAGGGACCAACTCACCAGCGGCCAGAATACAGGCGTGTGCGTGGTGAACAAGTCCAGCAAAAGGTGGCTTAACAACCCCAAGGTAGCCAGCAACCCAAGACCAAGCAATTTAGGGCTCAGAACCCTGATCATTAGGAATGCTACTCCGCACACAGCCAACACCACCACAAGCGAATGTGACATAGACCTATGCACCCCGATCAACAACGCATCGATGTCCGGAAACAACGCTATCAGCGAAGCTACAAACGCCTCCCTAGGCCTCCTAAAGTACGAGAAGGCAGCGAAGGGTATCGCAAAGTGCAGAAGAAGCTCACTCAACGCCTCGCCCTCACCTAGCATACCTCGCTAAGGCCTCGACAGCTAAGACATGGCGTGAGAGCTTCTCAGCGGACGCGGCAACTAGAACCCCGTGGCTCTCCAAAGTTCTATTCAGCCTCGCATAACGCTCATAAAGCCTATAGGCTTCCTCTAAGCTCTGGGCCCCAATCCAAGGCCTTGTAGGCTGCAAGATAAGCAGAAGGTAGCCTCTACGCTGAGCTAAGCTCGCCAGTTCCAAAGCAGACAGCAAATCTCTTGAAAGCGAGCTCACTAACACGAGCTGAGCTCGCTCGCTACCCTTACTCAACATCTGCTCCAAAACCTTGTAAGGCTCAGTGACTGCCCCTTTAAGCGCCCTTAGCTCAGCCTCAAGCAGCTCGCGCAAAGGCGCCTCATCCAAGCCTTCAAGAATTCTCCTAAGCTCAACGACTGCCTTAGGCTCGAGAACACTATAAAGCTCCTCAGGACGAGCCTCCACAATCTGCAGCGCATACCGAAGGGCTAGCGCGACCGCCAAAGCCGGCTGAACCCTTGGGACATGCAGCAGAACTCTCTTACCATCGTGAACCATTAACCCAAGCGGAAGCCCCTGCTCCGCTACGGCCAAGACTGAGTTCAAGAAGGCTGCTGAAAGCTCATCAAGGGAAATGGGGTCAGGCGCAACAGTCTCATACACGAGATGCACGCCAGTACCGCCTCCAACATAAAACTCCTTCACTACCAGCCTCCCAAGCCTCGCCGTCGCCTTCCAGTCCATGTGGCGAAGCGTATCCCCGGGTAGATATTCCCTTGAATCCGCGTAATCCAGCCCGGCACCCTTCAGCACAGTCGGCTGCTCCCCAACACCCAAGCCACCAGCAGCCAAAAGAAAACTGGCAGCAGCTACAGCCGCAGCCAACACACGAGGATAAACCTTCAACGCTAACCTGAAAGGAAGCTCACCAACCCCCTCAACCAACTGAAACCTGCCCCTAACCCACACCCTTAGCGCCTCGCAATCATACTGACCAGCCAACCTTAGCATAACCTCAAACCTCAAACTCGCAACGCCGCGTCCAACAGCTAAGCACCTAAGGGCTTTGAAGCCGAAGCGGTAAAGCCCACCCTTAAGAGGACTTTCCAATCGAATTGGTAAACCAGCAGATAAGTCCACCTTAAGATCGCAAGTGAAAGGCTTACCGGCAAAGGACACCGCCTCAACCCTATTCGGCTCGAGCTTAACAAGGCTTCGAAGCCGTCTAATCACAGCCCTAACAGCTCTGAGTTCATAAAGTAGTAACAAACCCAGAGCCAATACTCCAATCAAGATAAATAGATCCCTGAACAACAAAGCCAATATGCCAAAGGCTAGCGAAGCGTAAACAGCCTTCCGACCTCTTTTAGTTAGACTACTCTTAGACAAAACCTTTTGAACCATAGCCTACCGTTTTTCGGGCTCCAGCCCCTTCAGTACAGACGTTTCCTTGAACGCTTCCTCTATCAACTTCTCAGCCGAAACCTCTTCAGCTTCGGCCTCGGGCTTCAGCCTAATTCGGTGCGGTATAACGTACGACGCAAGCGCCTTCACGTCGTCCGGAATAGCGTATTCCCGACCTTCCAGCAAAGCCCTCACCCTCGAACCCTTGAAAAGCCAAATGGAAGCTCTCGGACTAGGACCGGTACGAACATGCGGACTGCCCCTAACTTTAGAAACGATGTCAACAATGTACCGCTTAACCCTCTCGTGGACGTATATTGACTTCGCTAACTCAACGAGATCGACAATCTCTTCGGTGTTCATGGCTGGATCAACATTAAGCTGCTCAATCCAGTCGATGCGGCTCACAACCTCCACCTCCTCGTCCTCACTCGGGTAGCCAACATCGATCCTGTACGCGAACCGATCGATCTGAACCTCAGTCAGCGGGAAGGTTCCAGCCGCTCCATAAGGCATCTGGGTGGCAATAACCATGAAGGGCCTCTCCAGAGGAAGCGTGTTCCCCTCAATCGTCACCTGCCTCTCCTGCATAGCCTCAATGAACGCGGCCTGAACCTTAGGAGTGGCCCGGTTCAGTTCATCCGCCAAGATAACATTCGCAAATATGGGACCATGCCTAAGCTTGAAATTGGCATTTTTAGGGTTAAAAACATACGTTCCAACGATGTCAGCCGGCAAGAGGTCAGGAGTCATCTGGATCCTCTTAAACTTCCCACCAATAGCCTGGGCGAAAGACCTCGCCAACATAGTCTTGCCAATACCTGGAACCCCCTCTAAGAGGATGTGTCCCTCAGCGAGCAAGGCCACCAGCAAAGCATCAACGACATTCTTCTTCCCTACAATAACCCTGCCCACTTCCTCTCGTATCATGCGAATCCTACTAGCCGCCTCACCTAACTCCATGCTCATCCCTCAAACGCTTCAGCCTCTCAAGCAAAGCCCTGTCCCACTCCGGATGATTAATCAAGGCATCCTCCACCTCATCCCTCTCATCCCTCATCTCTTTCCCACCCCACCTAACCTTAAAGATTATTACCGCAAGTATAACCGCCAGACTATACTTTACTTCTGTCACGCCAGCAACCTCATAAGCTCGCGCAAGGACACCCTTAACCTGCGTCAGCAAGGAGGGACTCCAGTGGGATACGCCCACATAGACCATTTTACCACCCATCAGATTCTTCAATAAAGCATCGTTGTTGTCCCTATCGAGCATACTGTTGACGAAGAGGCTGGAATCAGAGATAAGGACCATGCTACCCCCACCATACTTGACCTCAGCCATCACGGGGAAGGGGCCAACAAGCTCAGCCTCCTCAGGAGGAGACCTCAGATCCTTACTCAGATAGCTGAAGGCGGTGGAACGGGCCAGAACCCTCACGCCATGCCCAACATCAGTCAGCGCAGTCGCATAGTTGAATGTTAGAGCTGAGAGACCACGGGTGTAGGGCGAAGGCGTGAAGTCTATCATCCTCGGCATCCGAGAGTCCTTGTCCTTAAAGAGAGGATCCAGCAAGATTCTGCCTAAAAAGCGTGCTTCAACGCCAAGCCCCTCAAGCAGACTGTTGCCTGAGCCAAAATCCTCAGCGAGAACCACTAAGCCACCTGCCCCCAAGAAACCCCTAACTGCATCCACGTCCTCATCCGTGAAGGGTTTTGAAGGACCCAACATCAAAAGCGCCGATTCAGAAGGCTTCAGCACCACATCCAACCTCGCCAGGTCTGAAACCTCGAAGGGATGAATCCTAGAATGCAACTCCGACAAGCCGTTCCAGAAAGGGTTCTCCAAACGAAAGTCGTCCAGAGGAGGCACAGCCCAAGCTAAGCCCAGAACAACTATGACAGCTACACCCAATCCAAGGATCACGGTTCTTCTAACCTTCAAGCCTTCAAACCTCTAAGCTCCCTAAAGCACCTCTCAGCCAAGGTCTCCTCCCCACGCCCACGAAGAGGACTATAGAGCCACCTCTCATACAACAAGCTCAGACGCTCAAAAGAAGCATAGGTTTCCATCAACTTCTCCCTCACAAGCCCAAGATACTCCCGAATGGTGAAGCTCGGCCACATAGCTACTTTCGCAAACTTGGAGACCACGGCCACAGCCTTCCAGTACTGAGCTTGCACGCCCACAAGCTCCACAGCCCTCACAACATGCTTAGAAGCTTCTACCACCCCCAGAGGGGCCATCTCGTGCTCTAGTTGGCGCCTCCTACCTCTACTCCACGCAAACTTTAAAGTAGCCCCGAGGAGGGGCACGGCGCAGACGCTGAAAACGTTGGCGATGAAGACGCTTCCCTCCTTTAAAGAGGGTGTGACCCAAGGCTCCTTGGGCGACACTAAAACCATGTATGCGTATTGAGCGGTAAAGGCGACCAGCGGAACACTGAGGACGAACTCGAAGTAGCCATCACTTGAGCTCATAGCGGACGATGACCATCCGCCAACTCGAGCATCCACCCTCGAGCCTACAAGTGGACTTCCTTCTGAGGTAACTACTCTACCTCTGATCGTTAAGCTCTGACCAGAGAGAGCAAAGCCGGGTGCCTCCACCTCCACCTCCGCAGGAACTCTCACGGCAATTAGGTTAAGCGTGGTGGATGCTGGGCCCACAACCCCTCTTGGGGTGGTCTCAACCTTGAGCATCACAGCGCCGCTGGGAGCGTCTACGGGCACCTGAAGGTTCGTCGAGAAGCTTCCATCTGCCTCCGTCACTGCATTAATCACCTGCCCCAGCCCACTAACCCTAATCTCAAAGCCGGAAAGCGGCTCATCGTAAAGGGTTAGCCGCCCTGACGCTGTGAAGCTTAGGCCTGGATAAACGTTCCTCGACGCCTCAGCCGTCAAAACCGGCTTATCATACTTAAGCTCAATAACTAATACATCCGAGGAAGAGGGAACGTAGCGCCCAAAATCCAAATCTCTGGGAAGATAAGAGGAGTGAAGGACCACCCTATCCTTGTAGACATAGGGTACGCTAAACCTGAATGAGTAACGTCCATCACCATCCGTGGTCACTTTACCTGCCTTGGCCCCATCAAAGTAGATGTCAACGACTCTCAAAGATAAGGGACGGTCATCAACTGTGGTGAGGAAACCCCAAACGTTTAGCTTTGAGCCCAACGGGACCTTCAAGGCATCCGCTTGAATCGTCAAGACGGTCTCCACAAGTAATCTGGACCGAAACTCCTCAACTCTCTCCAACAAATTCCGTATCTGAAAGGCGTAGCTGTCGATTAAAGCTCTAAGCCTAACAATCTCCTTAAGAAGGAGCGCGGGAGACACCCCCAGCATGTTTCCCAGCTGCTTAGCAGAAGACTCCAGGTCACTAACCGTCCGATTTGCCCTAGCCAACAGAAACTCAGCCTGCTCAAGCTCACCCTTCGCATCGTTCAACCTAGCCTTCTCGATGAGGACGGAAGCCTTACTAGCGTGCAACTTAACCTGGCTCAGATCCTCGGCACCTCTCTCCAAAAGCTCGTTAAAACGCGATACAATGAACCGGAGATCCGGAGGGGCATGGAGGTAGGCCACACGCCCAAGCTCCGCTACCACGTGATCCCAACCCTCAGAAGCCAAGGAGCCCAAAATCCTCGAGTAGAGGAGGAAGAAGCTTGAAGGTAGAGGTGGCTCTTCACGGAGCTCCGTTGGGTCAACATGACGGGGAAAGGGAAGCCCGGCTACCAATGGCAAAACACCCAACGACGCTATGAAGAAGTATGCGGCTAGGCGTTTCTTCCACAAATTCGCTACCAGAAAAGTATCTTAGCAACTTTGAAAGCCACAATAAAGCTAAAGACAACGAAGAGGGCAACTCCCACCATGTCCGGAGCCCGCCTCTTAGGACGGAAGATCGCCAAAGATACGAAGTAGCTAACCGTGAAGAGGCTAACGTATAAGTCTAGCCTTGCCTCCTTGAAAGCCGCCAACACCACCACCGTTGAAAATAATAGCGAAGCCAAACTAACTATGTACACCTTATGCTTGTCCATACTGGGATAACACCCTAAAGATCGCCCTGACCCTCTTCTCATCAGCTTGCTCTTCCTCAAACAAAACCGGCATCTCTAGGCATGAAGCAACTACACACCCAGCGATACTCGTCGTCAGAGAGCCCAAGACCCTTCTGTACCTAGGGAAATCAGTCCCAACGCGAGGCTTCTCTAAATCAATAAAAACCCTATCATCTTCCCTAACAGCCTTCACCGACTCCACAGCCTCCACGAAGTCAACGAGAACATGCCTCAAAGCATCCTCCAACCCCGAGCCATAGCTAAGCCCAGAGAGCCTAATCAACTCAGAGCCCGGCGGAAAAACAAGCAACCCCGGACGACCCCCAGCCCGTGTGATGACACGCACCGGCGCCTTCATCGCCTTACCAGCATCCAGGAGATGGGGATTAGACCTCAGAGGCACAAACACATAAACTCGCCCCTCCTTAGGCGGTAGATAGAAAGCCTTCCCCGTTGTATTGAACTCCTCTAAAAGCGCCTCAACGTTCACGCAGGAGCCCTCCACCATCGCCCGAATCGCCCTTTTAGGAATCGGACTCGAAGGTGTGAGCACAACCGTAGCCCCCAGGATGATGCAGGCAAGTCCAAGCGCCGTTAATGGCACGCTTGAAAGGACCCAATAAGAGAAGGCTGTGAAGGGTGCCCCAAAGAACGCCATAGCCAAACCGAACCCCACGAAACGATCCACTTTGATACTGCTGAGAAGACGAAGCCTACTCCTTAACGCCTGCTTCAACTCCCATCTTGAGATATGTGAACTTCCTAGTCACCGCTACAGCGCCGAGCGCGATTGTTAGAAACGCCAGTGAAATGAAAATTGGGTTAAGCCTGATTCCCCAAGGCGTATAATTGAGCACCAGCCCAACCAAAGGAACTAGAGCTAGGCTTAAACCGATCGACAACGCCAGCCTCTCTAAGGAATCAAGATCCTCCCTCTTCGGGTAAAGCGCCTCAATCAAAGCAAAGCCTGGAAGATAAAGAACAAAAAGAGAACCCACCGCATATCGGAGGTAAACGTAGGGCGGGACCTGAGGCATCAGATATATGGCGAAGCCCGTGACAAGTATGATGAGGTTTAAAGCCCAAAACCACAAGCTATAGAAGGACCGAGCATACTGCACCAAGCTAGACGGAGGCTGCGGGTTCACCAACTTGAGCTTGCCATCCCTCCAAAGCTGGTACAGATGCCTAGCCACCTCATGTCTAGCCGCTCCCAAGCTTTCAGCCTTTTCCTTCACTAGGGACTCAACACTTGGGCTAGGATTCTTCTTTGCCGCGTCCAAAAGGGCCTTAGCTATGCGCTTGTCCACGTCTCAAACTCCTTAAGGCACTGCTGGCTTGGTTACGTTCAGCCAGAGCTGGCACCATCTCTCATGATACTCAAAGTCTCGAGCATCTTCACTGTAGACCCAGAGCTCGAAGACAAGCCTATAGTTCACCCCAGGCTTCTCTATGCTAAGGGTAACAGGCCTAGTCCAGTTCTTCCCGTTTTGAAGCACAACCTCGTACCTAGAAAACACCGGAACATTCATAGGCTCCTCAGCGCTAACCGACGTAGTCCCGTTGCCCAGCTTCGCCAAAACAGCGTAATAAGTCACCTTACCCTCGTGGTTTCCCACATACAAGTAGAGGGTAAAAGGCTCCCCGACAATCAGCTCCCTAGGATAATCCCCGATCTTCATCTTCGGGCCTAAAACGCCGAGCTCGGAAAACGGCTCCGTAACCCTTCCGGCAAACAAAGTTTGGGAACCGGCAAAAAACCCCACTACGACCAGAACCGCGAGAACGACTGCCATAACCTCTTCATCCACAATCAAGCCTTCACCTTCCACCCCCGCTTGCTCCTAACCCAAAGCCGCCAGAAGATCCTCGACTCGTAACGCCACACGATCACACCTAAAGCCACAACCACACTTACGACAAGCCAGCTTTGAACCGTACGGGCTTGCATCGCAGCCAGCCCACCCTGCCCCACGACGGGCGCTCTAGCAATAACATCCTTAACCTTCGAAAGAGCCTCAGACAACCTAACCTCATCGTTCCTCATCTCACCCTTCTCAAGGAGAATAAGAGCTTGATTCAACTCATCCACGAGCTCCGATACGTCGCCACCCAATCTTTCAGCCTCAGCCACAGCCACAAAGGCCTCAGCCAGCTCAAGTCGCACCTTCTCCTCCAGAGCAAACTCACCCGAGGCCAGACCTGAGGAAATTATGAGGAACGCTGAGATTAGAAGTAAGGCCGAATCCATAAAGATCCTATAAAGGCGCCTCAATGATGATCAGAACATTCTCAAGCTCTTTCATTCCAAGCACAATTGGCAACAGTCCCTGTTTTCACAGTTTTCACCCACCTCTTGGGTCTTTTCAAAACAATCTGAACCAGCGCATACAAGGCCATAAAAGTTTGGAGGCTCCAGTAAGCGTAGATGAAGGGAAGCCACAGCAGGTTTGTCATTCTCCTTGGCTTTGTTACGTAAATCAAGGCCACCCCAACTATTAACAAAAGGACTATAGTGAGCAGCGACATGACTTGCGCCATGATTATGGAGACAGGGTCTGGTTGAATCGGAACTAAAAACGTGTATACAGTCATTAGATAGCCTAGAAAGCACGCGGCAAACATATACGGCCCTGCTAAGGTAAGCTCAGCGTCAATGTTCCTTCTCTCAAGTTTCGTGACAAGCTTTCCATATTTCAAAGCTATCTCCATGCACCCCCTAAGCCACCTCATGCGCTGTCTCATCAGCTGAGTCAAGCTCGCCGGGTTTTCCTGCCACGACCGCAGATCTGGAGCATACTTTATGTAATAACCTCTCTCCGTTAACCTAACCGACATTTCCACGTCTTCTGATAAGGCATCCTCGTCCCATCCGCCAACTTCTTCTAGGATACTTCTCCTAATGAAACAGCAGCTGCCCGTCAAAGGAACAAACAAGCTGAGGGCATCCTTTCCTCGAACATACACCTCAAAACGTACCGCTTCCTCATACGAAACAAACTTAGTCAGCATATTCTCATCTGCATTTAAAGAACACGTCGTCCCTTGTAAGGCAGTAACTGATGGGTCCTCAAAATACTCAGCTGCCTTAATCAAAGCGTCTGGTTCAGGGACGTTGTCAGCATCAAACAGAGCAACGATCTCCCCTTTGACGTGTTTGATGGCGTAGTTCAAGGCGGAAGGCTTCCCATTCGATACCGGCTTATGAAGAAGCTCGATCCGACTGGAGAACCTCCCCACATATTCTTTGCATTTCTGCATTGTCTTGTCGGTTGATCCATCCTCAACGATGATGATCTCTCTTTTCTGCAGGGGATAATCCAATTGGTACAAAGCCTCTAGAAGTCTGCCTATCACCCTTTCCTCGTTTTTCACCGGAACCACAATAGAAACTGTAGGCAGCCTTTCTTTACTTCGCCTGGTTACGTTTTCCCTCTTTTGGCTTGAACGTCGTAGATGGCTAAAGCCAACCGCCATAATGGGCACGTTATATAGGATCCATGCATAAAGCAGGGAAAGTATGCAAACAACTACTATATATAGAGGGTTCAGTTTAGATCATCCTACTCACGCTTTAATTATCTTCCACATGCTAGCCCTTTCAGCTTCCTCAGCGCGCCTTCGAGCCTCCAGCTCTTCCCTATGCTTCTCCAGCTTTTCTAGGCAGGCTTCCCGTATGAACGCTGCCTTGGTTGGCCAATACCCCAGCTCCATCACCAGCTTTTCAATCTCCTTAAGGAGACGTGTGGGAATCGAAATCGAGGAATACGGCTGTCTACTCTTTTCCTCTTTCTCCATATGGCTCATCCTACCCACGCTTTAACAGGTGAGAAGCCCCTATGCTTTCTAGGTAGTCTCCAACCATCGTCTCATAGTCTTTAAGTAGCCCATTCACCGTTCCTTCGTCCCTCTTTCCAGAGACCAAGACGTATGCTGAGACCATCATGTCCATGGATAGGAGGATCAAGGTTTCTAAGGGGTTATCGCTCCTCATGTTCCGCTTATACCATTTATCGTGTCTCATGGTCTCATCGATGTAGGCTTCTGAAAGTCTATAATAGGGCTCCACGTCCACGTTGGGAAACCTTCCTTTCAAAAGCTCCAAAGCTAAGCTATCTAAGGAAGCCTTAACCTCGAATAAATTTAGGCGCGTCGATTTTGAGGAGGAGTTGGACATGCTAAACCTTATTCATCTCTTGTGGAAGGGCTATGATCGGGTCTTTTGATCTCCCTGTACGGCTTCTTCGATCTTCTCCTCGGCTTCCTCGATGGGCTTTGGAGAAGGGGTTGTAGCCATGGTCCAGCCGACCCAAGCGCCAATACCCAGCACAGCCATGAAAGCGATGACCACCGGGATGGCTATTAGCCAAAATTGAATGGAGGGAAATAGAAACAGCACAATGAAGTATCCAACCGCCACAGCCACGCAAACTAGTGAAATAAGCACGCCAACAATTTGATCCCTATCCATATCCCCTGCTCCCAATCATCATTTGAGCGCGCATTGTACGCTTTACAGCGGTTTGTACTTATCCATGATGGTTAGGAAATGGACGAAGCCCTTGTCCTCCGGCCACTTAGCGGCAGACTTGTTGCCCCATGTCTGGGCGATTTGGCTGAGCTTTTGGGCGAGGTGTAGCCCAACCGTCTCCATTTTGTAGGCAACTTCGCCTATTAGGGCTTGTATGCCCCCCATGGCGTCCAGTAGCTTCTTTACGATGGGCACGAGGAGCCTAGCCAAGAAGAGGCTGCGAATCTTCTCTTTCACCACCGCTATCACGAGTTCCATGAGGTTTCGCTGATCCCTACTCAGCTCATTGAACCAAGCTCTGCAGCGTCGGGCCTTCAGCCTCAACTCAGCCAGCATATCTCGTGTGGGATGGATAGAGTCCCAAAACTTCATCGCGTCCCCGCCCAACCAAACCGCCCACCATGGAGAAACATCATGGCTAAGATGACGCCACCTACCATCCTTAAACACCCTATGTCGAAGACCAAACAACCCAGCGTAGCAGGTGGCAACCATATGAAGCACCTGTAACGTTTTCTGAATCTCCTCATTTAAGAAATACTCAAAACAATGTAACAGTTCTGATATCGAAAAGTGTAACAGAATTCGTTTCAAAAAGCGAAACATACAACTATGCGCCATTTATTATGGATACCTCCTCTCCACATGTCTAAACCCTATCATTCCTTTGAAAAGTCCTCTTAATTCTAGGATTTCACGTAACGCTCCTTGCAGAGAGCTGTTTTAGTATAGTTTTCAGATGATCGATGAAATACGAAAGTTTCAAGTTTCATTTCAAATTTGAACCTATCACTCCATGCGTAGATGATTATATTGTAAAGAGCCCAAATGATGAAAGATGGGGGCTTTCCTGGATTGTTTCCCGTAGGAGCGCGCTATCACTTTCACAACGCTTATCAAAATTCTCTTGCTAAACTCTTCCTTGTTCGCTCTACGATCTTTTGCCTTTCTGTCCTACTATGCCACTTTTTTCTTTCACATTTAAGAGCCTTTCAAGTGCTTCCACTTCTTCCCTAAGCGTAGTCACTTCATTTTCTAACTCACGAGCCTTCGCTTCACCCTTTTCTTTGAGGCCCTCTATCTCTGCTAAAAGACCCGCTTTTTCCTTCTCTAGCCTTTCGATTTTTTCCCGCAAATTTCTCAGCAGTTCCATAAACTTCTTCTCCATGTTTTGAGAGAGGGGAAGGTGTGTAGTTATAGTGTTTTACTCTACCCAGTAGCCGCTGGAATCTCGGTAGATGACACAAGGATGACTGCAGTAGGGACAATTGAAGCTTAATGCTTCCGTGAGAAAGCCTTTTCTTTCCAAGAGTTCTGTTTTCTCTTTTTCTAAGATCCCAATTCTCTCCCGCAACATCTTTACAGTCTCTAATGATATTTCCTCGATGTCTTCCTCAACTGGTTCCTTCTCTCCCTTTTCTTCTTCAAGCCGTACCACCGTCTCCTTAATCTCTTCATAAGTTATGGATCCCTCACGCATTTCCTTTGCTTTTTCCTTCAAAACCTCTGCCGCCACCTCAAAATCTTCTGGCGTCTCCAGCTTAGGAACGTTAGGCACAATCGCAGGCAACACTTTTTCAGCTGCTTTAATGCGCATTTCATCAACTCTTGCTTCCAGCTCCTGTGTACGTCTATCGATAATTTTTCGGGTTTCAGCTACGGTTAGTTTCCTCTCAAGAATTTCGTTTATAGTGAGCACGGCTTCTTTGATGTTTCTGTCTATCACACTTTCGAGTGCTACTATGTGTGACATGCTGATCCGTTTGGCCCACACAGCTTTCTGAATTTCTTCAGGAAACTTGAATACGTTAAGATGTGCTAAGACCCAGCGAGAATCCACGTTCAGCTGTTTGCTTATCTCCCACGGTGTCATACCTTCGTCTCTGAGCTTCTTGAAGTACCTCGCCTCTTCCTCGACCGTGTAGTTTTCTCGGATCTTATTCAACTTGTACACTAATAACCTTGCCTTTGCGTCGTCTGCATCGACTACTCGGACGGGTGCGGTTTCCCATCCAAGTTCCTTAAGAACTTTCCATCTTCTTTCACCATCAATTATCTCATAAAAGTCACCCTGCTTACGAACCACTAAATCGCTTAGAAGCCCGTCTTTCTCTATTTCCTGCTTTAGACCATCTAGATCGAAGATTAGCCTAGGCTGGTACAGGCTTGGCCGGATTAGATCTATCTTTATCTCCATCTCTTATTTTTCCTTCTCCGGCATTTTCGGAACATATTGAAAAATCAGCATTTATTACTTAGGTTTTATTTCGACTCGGATATGGATTCAATTCAATGTTTCTATTTCTTCCCTTCCATTTCCCTATAATAAGACGGGGCTTATCTTATGAATTCTAAGCTCGAGCCTACATGCTAAATGACCATATCCATTTTAGTCTTCGACTTCGAATTTGACTTCAAATCTATATAAGATACAGATTCGGATACCCTCATAATTGTTTGAGCTAATATTCGAGTTGCTAACCTTTGCAAGTTTAAGGGACTTTATTAAAGAGAAAAGAGGAGAGAGGATGATCTTAACAGGGAGGAATATATTTACATGTTGTTTTCATGTTGGAAGGGTTTACCTAGTAGGAAAATTGAGGAAACTAAAGGGGGAGGGGGGACTTGATAGGAAATCTGAGGAAACTAGAGGAGACCAGAGGTTGAAAAAGAATTATAATTTCATTGCCAAAATTGTTGCTGGTCACCGGATAACAATACCTAAAGAAGTTTGTCAAGTTCTTCAAATCAAAGAGGGAGATCTCGTAGATATTACGGTAACAAAGCTAGAGGGTGATCTGAAGTCAAAGGTGGAACGAATTAGTTGAGAGAAAAGCATTTGCTTGATAGGCGGATTACGGAAAAGCAGGTTAAGACGTTTCTGGATATAGTCGTCTTGGCGATGTTGAACGGTGAACCCATGTATGGCTACCAGATTATCGCAGCTATTCACAAAGAATTCGGGATCTTGCTCAGTCCAGGTTGCCTCTACCCCCTACTCCGCTTCTTCGAGGACAATAAATTGGTAGAATCACGATTTGACAAAGGTAGGGTAGTTTACAAGGCAACCCCTGTAGGAAGAGAAAAATTCCAAAAAGCATTCACTGCCTATAAGGCGTCTATTCAGACGATGTCGAATTTTATAAAAGTCCACGGGTATTTTTCTTCTTAGCTTATGGAGGGTATCTTAAATAGGGTTTTCTAATGGGTGTGAGATAGAGGTTTCATGGGTCTATTGGTTTCTTCTATTTTTCTTCAATCTTTCTTATCTTTCCAGTGCGTAGCAGTAGAGCTGGGCAAAACATTCGACGACGTTTCGGGACTGCTCGATGTCGGGTTCGGCATATTTGGAGTTCTGTATACGCGCGAACAAAAGCTTATGTGATTTGGAGTGTGTCGACGCAGGCTATTTCCGGCTGTTGACTTCTAGTTTGTGTACTCGTGTTTTGATCCATTCTGTTACCTTTTCCTCTGTCATCTTCTCAGCTTGGCGCTGTTCTTCTAGTTTTTCTTCTATAAGGGCTAGCAGTTTCTCGGGTTTGACGGGTTTGATGATGTAGGCGTCGGCTCCTAGGTTTAGGGCTTCGACGGCGTTTTCCAGTGAGGGGTATCCAGTTATCATGATTTTCACCATTTTTGGCAGGTTCTTGTACATCGTTATGAGTAGTTTTGTGCCTTCCATGTCAGGTAGCTTAATGTCTAACAGCGCCAGATTGAAGAATTTAGCTTTTGACTTTTGTATGGCTTCTTGTCCGTTTTTGGCGGTTTCCGTGTGGTATCCCTTTTGCTGTAGTATGGTGCTTAGGGTTTCACGTATGTTGGCGTCGTCTTCTACTATGAGGATGCTGGGCTTATCCTTCGTCACGGGTTTTCACCTCCATTCTCTTGCTGAATAGGCAGTTTAACCGTGAAAGTTGATCCTTTACCCACTTCGCTTTCTACCTCGATGCTGCCGCCATGAGCGTCGACAAACTTCTTGCAGATTGGTAGGCCCATACCTATGCCTTTCGCCTTCGTGGTGAAGAAGGGAGTAAAGATTTTTTCCATGTTTTCTTTCGACATACCCACGCCTGTGTCTTTGAAACTGATTTCAACAAATCCTCCTGTTTTCTTGGTTGAGACCGTCAATGTTCCTTCGTTCTCCATCGCTTGTATTCCGTTTATGGTTAAATTTAGAAAGACTCGTTTTATCTGGTCTTTGTCCACCCTTATTTCTGGAAGGTGCCCCAGCTCTGTGCGGAGTATCACGTTTTCTGGTGCTTCGACTTGTAACAAAGTCTCTTCAACTATGGCGTTGATGTCGGTCTTCTCGAGTATGGGTTTTTTAGTTGCTGAAAAATCTTGCAGATCTCTTATTATCTTGTCGGCGTAGTTGACTGAATCGTTGATGATGCGGAGCATTTCCATTGTTTTTTGGAGATTTGGGAGAGAGGGAGAAAGAAATGGCAGTTCATTGTTGAGGTAGTATGTTGCGTTTTCTATGGATTGCAAGGGGTTCCTTAGGTCGTGTCCTACCATTGTGGCTAGTTCGCCCATGGTTGCTAGTTTTTCTAGCTTTAAACGCTGCTCTTCCATTCGTTTTCTCTCCCTTATATCTCGCACAATGACGAGGTCTGCAGGGCGACCTTGATAATCTACAAGTGTAGCGCTAACCTCAACTGGGACGCATTCATCAGTTTTGGCTATAAATTCAACTTCATATGTTGCTGGAACTTTTTCTCCTCGAAGTCTCAGCATATATCTTTCCTTTACAAGTTGATGATATTTTTCGTCCACTAATTTTTCAATAGAAAGTCCGATTAATTCGTCTCTTAAATAGCCAGAAATTTCTGAGGTTCTCTTGTTTGCGAAGACTATTTTTCCATCTTGAATTATTACAACTCCGTCGCTTGCTTCCTCTACTAAAACAGAGTACCTTTTCTCCGATTCTAACAATTCTGCAGTTCTTTCTTGAACAAGCTCTTCTAAACGTTCAGAATATTGCCTCAGCTTATCCTCCATCTGCTTGCGTTCGGTGATGTCCCTGCTTATGCCCACAAATCCTATTGGTTTGCCATCCGCGTCTTTCATGATGGCGGCGCTCATCCCCACAGGAATTCTAGTGCCGTCTTTTATGATAATATTATACTCTCGACTTTTGAGGTATCCCTTTTCCAGTACCTCTTCCATACCTGCTAACGCTTTTTCTCGTTCTTCAGGAGCGATGAGGTCGAAGGAGTTTTTTCCGATCAAGTCCCTTTTGTCGTCAGTGCCGTACATTTTCAGGGTAGCTTCATTTACATCTATGATCTTTCCATCCAAGTCACTGATTACGATGCTGTCCGTAGACATCTTCACAGCGCTAGACAGGCAGATCAATTCTTCTTCTGCCTTCTTGCGTTCGGTGATGTCTCTGTGTATTACCTCTATGCCGATGACTTTACCTTTCACTTTATAGGTGCTCACGCTGATTTCTAGGGGGATAATTTCTCCTTTTTTGTTCACTGCTCTTATTTCGTATACGAGGGGTAGTTGCTCTTCTTGATATTTTGTTCTATATCTTTCTAGAACCAAGGCGTGATCGTCAGGGTGGACAAAATCCAAGAACGTTTTGTCTTTCAGTTCTTCGTCAGTGTATCCGGACAATCTATTGAATGCTTTGTTGTATTCTATGAGGCGTCCTTCTCTTCCAACGAAGACACCCACAGGGTCTTGTATACTTTCAAACAGGTTCCTAAATCGTTCCTCGGATTCCTTTAGCTTTTCTTCCATTTCTTTTCTTTCTGTGATGTCTCTTGCAATCCCTATGACCTCAACTTTTCCTCCCCTCTTTACTGGAAAGGTTGATATTTCTACAGTGACGCGTCTTCCATCCTTTCTTATCAGCTCAAATTCGTCTGGCCCGGTTTTTTGCCCTAACAAGTTTTTCATTAACGCTTTCGCGGCTTTAGGCACATATCTCTGTGGAAGAAGTCCTATCTTTAGAAAGTTCTTTTCGATAAGTTCATCTTTCTTGTAACCAATCAGGTTTTCGGCTTGTTTGTTTCCGTCTACGAAGTTGCCTTTAAGATCGTTCATGTAGATGGCGTCTGGAGCATACTCTATCAGTTGCCTAAGCCTTTCCTCTGACTCTCTAATTCTCTCTTCAGCTTTCTCTCTTTCTGTAACGTCCCTCGCAATGACCAACATGCCAGCGAGTTTGCCATCTATTTTCATAAGAGAAGCTGAAACTTCTAAGTGTATCTCTTGGCCTTTCTTGTTCTTGATACATGTGTTAATAGTTGGTTTTTCACCGGCAAGAACTTTTGCAAAAGCGCTCATAGCAATTCGTACATCTCTCGGAGAAAGTACACCCAACCTCGTGAAGTGTTTTCCCAACATTTCTTCTTTTGACCCACCAAACACTTCCACAGCTTTTTGATTAACATCAAGAATTCTCCCAGACTTATCCAGAAGTGCTATACAGTCACCGGCTCTCTCAAAGATGTTCCTGAATCTCTCTTCTGCCTTTTTCTCTTCTGCGTAATTGGCTTCAACCGAACTTTGCACAACCTCATCCTTCAACATTCACATTTCTCCCTCAATTCCTTCATGTAGTCTGAAAACCCGCAGCCCTCCTTCTCCTCAAATTTCAACTTAAGCTTAGAGTACAAGTTCTTGAGAATCATTTTCTCTATCACTGGCGCCGCTGAACCCAGTAGCCTCTCTAAACCAGCAGAAAAGACCTCGGGCTTCTCAGCAATCTCTTCCCACTTCAAATGGAAGCTGTTCTCTAAATAATCGTAAATAACCTTGGTGCCCGCTTCTCTGAAAACCTGCTTCAGCGTCTCATCTACCACACTAAGCAACAAATCATCCAGCGTTCCCATTTTTTCTACGGTGCGAAGCCGTTTAGCCACCCCAATAACTTCCACCATCATGCCATTTTGCCAACTAGAGGTTTCCATGGTTGTCGAATTTAACTTGTATGAAAGTGGAGTCTGAATTAGGAGTAACCATTCATATTCAGAATCTGAGGCAGAAACTACACTCCAAAACATCTGACCCGCCTATTAAAGGCATTAGTTGCACACTGAACGTTCCTCCTTCAACAATGAAGCCAAAAGCTGGAACTTAACCTCATAAAGTTTGTCAAGAAAAGAAAAGTATTTTTCCACCTCCTTGTATTCTCGCCGTAGCTTGAGGCACAAACGCCTAAGGCTGGTAGCTTGTATAATCTGCGCTCCTTCTGAACCCAGCAGCTTCTCCAAACAAGCATAGAAAGCCTCAAACTTCTCACCAACCTCCTCTCGCTTCAAGGATACGTGCCTTTCCGCAAGTCTGTAAATCAACTCGGAGGCAGTTTCCCCAAAGACCTGACTAATCGTGTCATCCATCGTCTCTGACAATAACTCGTCAAACCTTTCCACCCTCAACTCACTCCTTTAGCAATTCGTCAAATAAATGTTCAGACTTCAGACTCTGAATATGCAAATATCTTTTATGTTTTAGTCAGATTCGGAAACTGAATTAATAGAAAAATATTATAGAAGAATATACCATTATAATTATTCTGAACTGGAGTCCGACTCCTTGCCTTCCTCTAACATTATGGAAAAGTTGCGTAGGAGAACCATCCAAAATTTCATGGACATCTTCATTCTAACAGAGATGAAAACGGGCTCAATGAGCGGCTATGATGTTATCAGTCTTATTCACCGAAGATTCGGCATGTTGGTCAGCTCAGGCACGGTTTATTCCTTACTATACTCTATGGAAAGAGAGGGTTTAATAAAGGGCGTTTGGAACCAGCGAAAAAGAATCTATGAACTAACCGAAAAGGGAGAACAAAACATAAAAGTCATCACGAAAGCAAACGAGGAAATACAAAGATTTCTAAGAAACATCTCACTGCTCAATGCAACCCAGCAACTGCCCACAGCCACATGAAAGCGCCATAGTTTCACTCAATGTAACTACACTACAACTTCCCTTTTTTATGTTTAAGAGGTTTGGTAAAAGATCGAATCTAACCTGACCAAGTTTCCTTATTGTCAAATGCTTGTCAAAGAATCAACATTACGTCCAGGGTTACAGAGGAGCCGATCTCTACGACTCCTGAAGCAATCATTCTTTCTTCTCTAACATTTCATGAATGTGAAACCCAAAAATGAAGGATCCAAGCGCAAAAGGAAGGATGCCAAAGAGAAAGTAACACCACCATTGATCCATCCAGAAAGGACCCATATCCCACAAACGCGTGGTTAGCCAAAAAGGATCCCATCGAAAACTCCACATCATATAGTCAATGGTGTTCCAACCTAACGCAAATAAAATGAATGAAAGAGCCAAAAGAAACGTTTGAAGTTTATTTTTCATTTTCCATTCTCTCTGATACATTCTTTCGTGAGACTCTGGAAACCTAAAAGGAGTATTCCCTCAAGGAGAATATTCCAAAAAATGAAATATTTTTACTTTTGCTCAGGAATATTCATATATAAATCAAAAATAGAAGGATGTTTATCCTGCCTATCGGAAGTCTAGCGTTCAAAAAAGGATGGCGAAGGCTATCCGCGAAGAGATAGAAAAGGAAAGGTTGCAGAAAATAGCCCAAAAATATAACGTTGGCATCGATCAAGTAAGAGCAGTGCTCTACGCGGGACTAGGTAAAGAACGATGGTCAACCGAGGAATGTATTAGGGAGCTTTTGAAAAAGGAAAAGCTTATCTCGGCGGACCTGGAGCCTAGGCAGATCATGGTAGAGACGAGGAGCTACCAGATTACCTAAGTCACTGTTGGAAACTCGTAGGTGTGTTGACTTGGCATCTGACTTGCATTACTCACTTCGGAAAGCTTAAAAACTATGCTAGGCTTATGCAAGCATGGTGTGAGGATTGGGGCATACGTACGCGAAGGCAAAGGTGTTGAACCCAAGAGAACCCTCTCAGTTTTTGGAAGTCGATTTGATGGTTGATACTGGTTCTAGATACACGTGGATAAGAAAAGATATGTTGGAGAAGCTTGGCATCAACCCAGAAAGAGTGGCGAGGTTCAAAACGATCGATGGTCGGGTGTTAGAGAGAACCATTGGAATCGCTATAATCGAATGCGTAGGCGAACGGACTGGAACCACCGTAGTTTTTGGAGAGAAAGATGACGTACAAGTCTTGGGAGTCCATGCCCTTGAAGGACTACGACTCGAAGTAGACCCCTACACCGGGGAGTTAAAGCCAGTTCCAGTTGTATTGGCAGTCTAGTTTTGCTTCCAAAACTTGGGCAACCTGCGAATTTGAATATCTTACTTATCCTGCCATGAATCAAGCTAATAAAGTGTTACTCCTAATATTGAATTGGCAAAGGGAATGATGTGACAGTTATGTCAATGAAGAAGCGGTTTGAATTTCTCGAACACACCGCCGATTTATACATTGCTGCGTATGGCAAGAGTCTGGAAGAGGCTTTTGAAAACGCCGCCTACGCCACATTTGAGGGCATGACCGACTTAGATAAGGTGCAGCCCAAACTGGAAGACACAGTGGAGGTTGAAGGCCACGATGAACAAGCCTTACTCTACAACTGGCTAGAAGCATTATTAGTAAAGTTTGATATTACAGGAAACCTCTACTCCCACTTTAAGATCGCCAACATCAAGAAGACATCTACGGGATTCAAATTGAAGGCGAAGATTTGGGGCGAACCCTACAATCCAGAGAAGCATTTGTCTAAGGTTGGAGTAAAAGCGGTTACTTATCATCAAATGGAAATCCTCAGGGATGCCAAGGGCGCTGTTACAGTCAAGTTTATTCTTGACATTTAGGAAAGACAAAAGCATGGTCAAGAAAGCCGTTGCGTTGAACGTCAAGTTTATGGCAGAAGTTAAGCCAAAGGCGCCCTTTAACTTTGACGCCACTGTGCATAAGCCCTCTCACTTTCCCGCGCCTGTAGAGGACTACATGGAGGGCGTTTACTGGCAGACCATACGGTTTGGCGGCAGCGTTCTTGGCTTGAAGATGGAGAACAAGGGCACAGTTGACAACCCTGTGATAAGGCTTACCTTATTCTCTGAGGCGCCGCTGACGAAGAAAGAAAAGGACACAATTGTTGAGGAAATTCGGTGGAGGTTCGACCTAGACGGCGACCTGTCTACGTTCTCCGAAAGGTTTGAGCATGACGATTTGCTGGGTCCAGTGCTCCAAAAATGGCGAGGTATGCGCGTAAGCTGTGGCAATTCGCTGTACGAATTACTCGTTGTCAGCATTTTGTTGCAGAACGCCACCGTTAGGCGCACGGTGCAGATGACGGAGGCATTATTAGACAAGTATGGAACGAAGGTTAGATTTGATGGGAAAGAACTCTACGCTTTCTGGGAACCTAAACGGCTACATAGAACCACCGAACAAGAACTGCGAGAGTTGAAGGTAGGCTATCGCGCCAAGTACCTTAAGAAGACTTCTGAAGACTTCATGAAGGGAGTAGTTGACGAGTTTAAGTTGCGTCAGATGACCATAGAAGAGGCAAAGAAGGAATTGGACAAACTCTACGGTGTGGGTCCAGCGTCGGCTAGCATTCTGCTCTTCGAAGCACTGCATCACTATGACACAATTGAGAAAATCGGTCCATGGGAACAAAAAATCTACTCTAGACTGCTCTTCAACGAGGAACTGGTTCCAGCCGAAACAATCCTGCAAGAAATCCACAAACGATACGGAAAATGGAAAACCCTAGCCATGCACTACATTTTCGAAGACCTCTTTTGGAAAAAAAACCCAAAAAATGGAATGGTTAGAAAAACTAATCCGACTCTAAGTTAAGAGTTCCAAAGTTCTGAGCACTGGGTCTCTCGAACCCTTTCTTACTTTTGCTGATCGTACTTCATTAAAAATGTCTTGAATATACCTCAACTCGATACCGTACTTGTTTCTTAATTCTTGCTCGATTCTATTCTTATGTTGCTTAAAATCCAGCAACGAATTTATTACCCAGATTTTTTCTTAAGAAGAACCTAGAATTGAAGATACTTTTTCAACAATCCTATGATCGTTGAACTTTCTATCCGCGAAATATTCGGCGACCTCACTTGGATTGTTGAATTTTGTTCCTTTAGGATGCCCTGATGTTCGGGAGAGGGAGCCCCCTGACCAGCAACTGACTTCTACGTGGCGTCTCTTCTTAAGTTCTCCATTTTCAACTTGGATCCCTAAAATATCAATTTCTTTACCACCTTTAGCTCCAACGTTTGTCATTGTCAAAAAGTTTTGAGAGTTCAACCATATCTCCACAAGTCTAACTTCTGGCTCCATGAAATCTCCCTTATTAGAATTTGATTTCTAATTGTCTTAAATTTTATGTTTAGTATTGCTAACGAATCAAGAGTGTGATTTCTTCTACTAAGGTTTCTGGAACGATGTTTCGTTTGCCTCTCTTCTTGAAGGTGACGAAGCCGAGGCTCTTCAACGCCTGCAAGTCTTGGTAGACGTTTTTTACGTTTCTGCGGGTTTTCTGCGCTAAGGCGTTTATGGAATCGGTTCGCAGGCTCGCTAAGCTGTAGAGGAGTTCCAGGCGTTTGGGCGTGAGGAGCACCGTCTCGCTGGGGCTGAGTTCTCGTAGTTCCTCCACCACGTAGTCGAGTTCGCCGGTCTCCACGTAGCCACGATACGCATGGACCAGACCTGCCCAATCGAAGTAGATGCCCACCATCCGACTGTCCAGCTTCTTTTTCAAAAACAGCTCCTCAAACTCGTCGAAGGTCATGCCGCACTCCTTTTCGAAGCCTTTGATTTTTCCGCGAACTTCCTCCAGCGTCAACCTCCGAACAACCCTAACTAACATTTCTCCACTCACTCAGTCAAAATTATCCCGGCGGGATTAAAAACTTCTTTGGTCGAAACACCATAAATTTTGTATAAGTCAACGACGACTGAAAACGTTAATAGCTGGGTTGTATTGCTTATCCCAGCGGGATGTCTCATGTATAGCCAGAAGCTTAACGACGCGGTGCATTTGATCGACCTGAAGCCGATGGGCATCGAGAATTTCATCGCCTCCTATGTGCTGAAGGGAAGCAAGGTAGCAATCATCGAAACTGGACCAACAGTCTCCATCAAAAATTTGCTGGCAGGTCTTCGAGAGATGGGAATAAAAGATGAGGAAGTTGACTATGTGGCAGTTTCACACATCCATGTCGATCATGCTGGTGGCGCCGGAACCCTTCTGCATCATCTACCCAACGCACGATTGCTGGTTCACGCTCGAGGAGCCCCCCACATGGTACATCCGGCAAAGCTGTGGACTCAAGCGAAGCAGGTTTTGGGTAAAGTAGCCGATATGTACGGTGAGCCTAAGCCCGTTCCAGAGGAACGAGTGATGGTCGCAACGGATGGAATGGTCATAAATTTAGGTGAGGAAGTTGAAGTAAGGGTTTTGGAGACGCCGGGACACGCCTCACATCACTTAAGTTTATACGAGAAAAACGGAGGGGTTTTTCCTGGCGACGCGGCTGGAATTTATTTAAGCAGGTTCGACGTGGTCGTGCCCACCACGCCCATGCCCTTCCATCTAGAAATGGCTCTAGCCTCGCTCGATAAGTTGATCAAGACGGCGCCCAGAAAGTTGTACTACACACATTTCGGTCAAACAGCGGATGCGGTTAAAAAACTAAGAACTCACGCGACTCAACTGAAACTTTGGGCAAGAATCGTTCTTGACGGAATAGAAACCGGAAAAGACATGGCAACCATCCGTGAAAGAGTTTTAGAGGAGGACCCTGCAACAAAGGCTGCAGCCGACTTCATCAAAGGTCATACGATGCTGAGCAGAGGGGTGATCATGCAAAACATCCAGGGCTTCGTCGAATATTTTAGAAAGACCTCTCCAGTCAACCTTAGTAGCAAAACTCATACTTAACGCCGTATTCATCGCACAGCTTTACAATTTTCCGTCTCGCCCCCTCAAAATAATCGTTCTTTGACCAGAATATGCGTCGGTACTCGGGTAACAGGTTAGGATAATGTTCTTTTAAGAAGCGAACAACCGAGGGCCACACGCCCCAACGCATGTTGAGACGGTCCACCATGACATGGTCTACCTTCACCTTGGCGAAAGCTTGAATCATGCTGCGAAGGCTTTCGTCAACATCCGTGATGTATGGTAGCATAGGTCCTAGGAAAACATAGGTGGATATGCCTCGATCGTGAAGCTCCTCGAGGGCGGCTAGCCGCTCCTCTACTGGCGACGAGCGAGGCTCAAACTCCCTTCTCACCTGATCATCGACGGTCGTGATGGTGAAGCCTACCCCACGCTCCGAGAATTTAGCGAGCAGGTCCGTGTCCCTCAAAACCAGCGATGATTTGGTGAGGATGTCCAAAGGAAAGTTGTAGACCAGCAGTTTTTGTAAACATCCCCTCGTTAACTCATACTTTTTCTCCAAGGGCTGGTAGGGGTCCGTAACCGTGCTTAAGGTTACTAGTCCCTTCGGCACCCCGGAAAGCTCGCGAGACAAAACTTGGGGAGCGTTGATTTTAATGTCCACAAACTCACCCCACTCTTCCTGATGACCTGTAAACCGCTTAATGAAGCGAGCGTAACAGTAAACACATCCGTGCTCGCACCCTCGGTAGGGGTTCACCGAATAATCTATGCTGGGAAGGCCGGACCGACTGAGCACCGACTTACATAAGACTTCCTTAACTACCACCATGTAACCTACACGCTTTCCTACAAGTATCCTTATTATATGTTTCCTTGCTCTATTTCTTTGTTTCATCACCTTCCGGGCATGGATGTTGCGATATTTGCGTTGGGCTAAGTAGATAGTAGTGGTATGACAACGAAATATATTTAATCTTTGGCATAAACACCAAAATTGTTTATATGTTCCTTTTCAAGTTTGTTGTGGTGGTGGTCTGAATGGGTGAGGAAAGGGAATATCGTGGGCCTCCGCCGAAGGTTCCACTAGAAAGGATTGACAAATACACTTGGCGGGTTCCTCAAAAATACAAGCCTGGCATGCGGGTGCCCGGCATCGTTTTTGCTGATGAAGACTTGCTGGAAAAGATGAAGACGGACCGAACTCTTGAGCAATGTGTCAACGTAGCCCATCTGCCAGGCATATATAAATGCTCCATTACCCTACCTGACGGTCATGAAGGGTACGGCTTCCCCATCGGCGGTGTTGCCGCCACCGACTATGAGGTAGGCGTCATCAGCCCCGGCGGAGTAGGATACGACATTAATTGCGGGGTCCGCCTCTTAACCACCAACTTCACGGAACCAAGCATCCGACCTAAGCTTGCTGACCTCATCAACACCATTTTCAACAATGTTCCCTGCGGGCTCGGCAGCCGCCGCAAAGACTTTCGGGTAACTAGCCATGAGCTGGATCGACTGGCAGCCGAGGGCGTGCAGTGGATCGTGGATCAAGGGTTGGGCTGGCCTGAAGACATCGAGCATTGCGAGGAACGGGGGTGCATGGAAGCCGCCAACCCCGATAAAGTGTCTACCACCGCCAAAAATCGTGGGCTTCCACAAATCGGCACATTAGGATCTGGAAATCATTTCCTCGAGGTTCAAAAGGTCGACAAAATCTACAATCCTCAGGTCGCCAAGGCGTTTGGCATCGATCACGAGGGGCAAGTCACCGTCATGATCCACTGCGGCTCACGTGGGTATGGCCACCAGGTCTGCTCCGATTATCTACGTGTCATGGAGCGAACGGTACATAAATACAAGATTGCTTTGCCGGATCGAGAGCTCGCCTGTGCGCCAGGAACCAGCAACGAGGCTGAAGACTACTACCAAGCCATGGCCTGCGCCGTCAACTACGCCTTCGCCAACCGCCAAGCCATCACGCACTGGGTACGCCAAAGCTTCGAGCAGGTGTTCAAAAGGCCAGCAGACGAATTCGGCCTACGCTTAGTCTACGATGTGGCTCACAACATCGCAAAAATCGAAGAGCACAAGGTAAACGAGCAGCGAAGAAAGGTTTGGGTCCACCGTAAGGGCGCAACCCGAGCGTTTGGCCCCGGACACATGGACGTTCCTGCCGATTATCGAGCCTTTGGACAGCCTGTCATCATCCCAGGGTCTATGGGAACCAGCTCATGGTTATTGGTTGGCACACCTAAAGCTATGGATGTTTCATTTGGCTCCACGGCTCATGGAGCGGGACGAATGATGAGCCGAGCGGCTGCGAAAAGAAAATTTTGGGGTGGAGACATAAAGAAGGCTTTAGAACAGCGTGGGATCGTGGTTCGGGCTGCAAGCGCAGTTGTTTTAGCCGAGGAGGCTGACCCAGCTTATAAAGACGTGGATCGAGTGGCAGAAGTGAGCGATAAGGTTGGAATTGCCACGCGCGTAGTGAGGTTAGTACCCTTTGCTGTCGTGAAAGGCTAAACGGGATACAAGCTTCGTGTCAAAATTCCTCAGCTTTCTTCCTTCCGTTGAGAAGACTAAAGTGTTGGCTCTACCGATGAAAACGCTTTTAGGAACCCGCAAAAACTATGTCAGACCAGTGTTTCGCGTGGTATAAGTCATCTGTAGCGTTCTCATGCTTACCGAAACGACTAGGAGGAATCGATGAGGTTGAGGTTCACTGGAGACTGGTCAAAGAGGGTTTTAGCGTTTACGGGCAACGTTCGAGTTCTATCCATAACTTCGCTACTGGGTGGCGCCTCTATCGTTATGATAAGGACTATTCTACAGCCCTTCGTCTTAAGTTTAGGCGCTTCGATGGCTTTTCTTGGAATTCTTGAAGCCATCGGGGGTCGCGGCGGAGTGATAACCTCGCTTATACAACCAGTTGGAGGATGGCTCTCTGATAGGAGAGGAAGAAAACTGCTCGTGATTTTAGGAAGCGTGTTGTCCTTGATGGCTCTAGCTTTCAGCACCATAGCGAGCTATTCTAATGACTGGACATGGTTAGTTCCCACCACCATCACGCTAGGCCTATCCGCAGTCAATTTACCCGCTGTCGACTCAAGCGTGGCGGAATCTGTGGAGATGCGTGAAAGAAGCATGGCCTACAGCGTTCTGATGTTCTTCACGATACTCCCTGGGATCTTCGCCTCTTCCATTGGAGGGTTGATCGCAGACAAGTTCGGTTATGCCCCTCTATTTCTAATAGGCACTCTTCTGCAAGGGTTCAGTTTGTTTATAATCTTGCGCTTTATGAGGGAGACCTTGCGCGTTCTTCACCGCATAGAATGGTCTGAACTGGCGAGATCCTTCAGGGCATTTTTATTTCCAACGGGAGAATTGAGAGGCTTTTACTTAGCGATGGCTTCAGACGCCTTCGTTTGGGGCGTAGGGTCCGTGATATTACCTGGGCTTCTCCGTAAAACCTACAATTTCTCGAATTTTCAGCTGGGCATAATGTGGGGCATTTCATCGGTTTCCTCAGCGTGCTCTCAGCTGCCCATGGGAGTATTGGTTAAAAAATATGGATGCAAGAGTTTCCTGATGCTTTCAGAGGTGGCAGGCATTTTGATGATGACAGGATGGTTGATGTTCACCAGCTTTGAAGCCTTCGCCGCGCTTCAAGTTCTGATGGGACTTGTCATCTCCACGTGGGTTCCAGCTATGAAAACTTTCCTAGCGAACAGCGTTTCGGAGGAGAGCAGAGCTGAGGCGATGGGGAAGCTTGCCGCCTTTAGAGGTCTGGTCGGATTTCCTGCACCTTTTCTAGGGGGCGTTCTTTACGATAGAGTAGGATTTTCTGCGCCCATAACAACTGGGCTCGTAGGAGTTTTATTCACGCTGTTCATCATCTTCATGCTTGTACAGAACCAAAAACTAGGACACCACAGCCCTAAATTATAAAATATAGAATATCTTAAATGTGGATGGTGCAAACTTAAGGTAAGGTGGGTGTAATAAATGGCATCCACTCAAGTGAAGCGGCTTTACAGGTCAAAAACAGATAGAATCCTTGGGGGAGTTTGCGGAGGCATAGGCGAGTACTTCAACACAGACCCAACACTCGTACGATTACTATGGGTCGTGTTCACTCTAGTTTGGGGTGCTGGACTTCTAGCGTATATTATCGCGTGGATTATCGTTCCAGAAAAGCCTGTTGAAGCTCCACCAGCCGCCGCACCAATAACAACCGCACCGCCAACTGCACCACCAACACCGCCGGCACCCCCGCCTTCCACCGCGAAAATCAGTTTGTTTTTGGGAGCAATTATTGTTGTGCTAGGCGTGATATCTTTTCTATTTACACTAGAAATTATTCCATGGAATTTTTGGTGGGCGTGGTGGTCTTGGCGCAGAGCTGTGGGGCTTTTCTGGCCTCTTCTATTTATTTTGGTGGGAGTATTGCTTATCGCTATAGGGATTAAGGGGCGCTGACGCTTTATTATCACGAGCAGACTTTACATTAAGAGGGGCGTGGGATGACGGTGGAAAAACCTTCACTTGACGTTAAAACGGCGATCATTTGCTTCCAGTTTGCAGAGAGAATTAAGTCCGAATTAATTATCGCAGCAAAGCTTTCAGAGTACATCAGCGGACTAAGGGGCGACGAGCTCGTTGGTGCTGAGAAACTAATTTCGTCATTTTTTAACGCGCTTTCAGGAGAGATTCAAATAGCCTATAATGTTCTTGGGATGCGAAACTTTGAAGAGGCAAACAGAAAAGTAATGGAGGCTGCGGATAGGATTCGCTCACACGAATACCTAGAAGCGACCAGACGTATTTCAGAGGCCATATCCTTCATAACAACCAGCGGTCAGCATGCAATGCAAGCGTTAAAAGAAAATGGTCTCCTTTAAGTGAGGTAGTTTTTGTCTTCTTTCTATCTTTACTCATTTTGCGACATAAAAACTGACATCTGGAACCTTGTAGTTAATGTTTGTTGCTCACGCATTCTAGCTCCTGATCGACCTCCCAGCCTTCCTACTCCGCCTGCTCTTAGAGTGGATGAAGAAGTCGATCCTCCGCCGACCATACAAGCCAGCTTGAGGGCTTAGCTCGTTGATGAACTTGTTGAAGGTGGTGTTTCGTCCCTATTGTGAGACAACTGCCGTAATTCTCTGCGCGCGTTATCTAAGCTTTTTCAACTAATGCCTTCAAAGCCTTTTTGAAACATTCCATAGGCGCTCTCACGATTCCTGCGCCGATTTGACCTCTGCCTGAATTTTTGTGAGCTATACCCGTATTTATGATGGGTAAAATGCCGGTGTTAAGAACCTTGACTACGTCAATGCCCATTGGTGTCCCTTCAAAGTCTAGCGACGGAATCGTAAAGCTGTCATCCTTTGACACTGTTATATTCATCATCTCCTTCGTGTAGCTTACAGCGTCTGCTGGCGTTCCTCCCACAAACTCCACTATTGCGGGCGCGGCAGCCATGGCGAACCCTCCGATTCCTCTGGTTTCGGTTATGGAACTGTCTCCCAAGTCTGGGTTGGCATCTGCTGGTCCGTATCCTGGAAAATATAGTCCTTTGGCTGTTGGGGCGGGAGCCGTGAACCACTGGTCGCCTAAACCGCTAACTCTGATTCCGAATTCCGTACCGTTCCTAGACATGGCCGTTATAACGGTGCAGTTTTCAATGCTATGCGCAGCGTCCATCATCGCTTTGCATGCCGCCATAGAAAGATTGAGGAAGAAATGATCGTTTTCGGCCAAAAATTTTGCTATCCGAGAAGCCACACTGGTTTCAAGATTTGCCTCTATCAGATGTGCCATGATTTCCCTTTCAAAAAGCGAAGTTGCCGCAACATTCCGGTTGTGGCATTCGTCCCCCATGTGTAATGCTTGCGAAATTATCGTTTTTAGATTGATTCCCCTCGACCTTTTGATTGTCAGTTCTAAGCTAGGCCCCAACTCCATTTCCATCCACTTCAGGTGTTGAATTACTTCTTCGCTGTATGCACCGAATCTCAGAACCTTGCCGAGTCCTTCATTCATACTGCTATAGGAAAAGTTTCCATGCTCCTTGTTCTTTACCACAAACACGGGCATGGATGCCGAGATTACTCCCGCCATTGGACCCACAGAATTATGTTCATGACAGGGAGCAAACAGAATTTCATCGTTTTTGATGAGCTCCTCTGCTTCTTCCGGGCTTCCGGCTAGTTCTTCATATATGAGTGCGCCATAGACTGCCCCTCGGAGGGGTCCACACATCCTTTCCCATTTAATTGGAGGCCCCGCGTGCAGGATCGTGTTCTTACTCATTCTTGGTATGACGTTTCCAGCAGGCTTTAAATCGACCAATATGGGTTGAGCGCTTTTGATCTTCTCTATTGCTTGCTGGTTAGCCTCTTCAAACAATCTTTTTCTGGAGAATCAACTCCCCTCCTCCAACTTATCTAACAGCTTGAGGATCTCAGCATCTCCTCCGGCAGGAGGGCGCCAATCTACATGAACAACTTCTACGCCCTGTTTTTCCAAATCCTCCGCGAACGTTTCAATCCCTATATTAATAACCTTAAGTTTTTTGTTAAACAGGTTCTCTCTCTTTTCCTTCCTTTTTTCTCTTTTAACCTTAAGCTTTTTGTTAGACATGGTCATCACCTTACCCAAATAGCTTTTCTTCAACGGCCCCTCTGGTCGCGATAAGAGCTGCGGTTCTGGTAGCTTGAGCGTTGCTGGGCATAACTATTACCCCGGCTTCCTTTAACTTCCTCTGCTGTTTTCGCAGATCTTGCGGGTCTTCAGGAGTGCCCACAATAGAAGTCACGACGGATAGAAATCTCCCATTCTGTTCGGCTACAGTCTTTGCCTCTACGATCGAAGGAACCAGCTCAGCTGCGGGATTTTGATGCGCACCATATCCGAGTACAACATCCAACAGAACGACTGCCGTCTCGGGATCTTTCGCCTCTTGAACTATCCTTCGTTTTCTTAAGGTAAAGTCGATCATTGGGTGGGGTCTTCCCACGGTGAACTCCTCCGAACCCATGTCGATGCAAGTATGCCTTTTGCTTACGTTCACATCTTCAAGCTTATACTCGGCTTTAAGGGGTACATTGGAACACACGTCTCCTATTAAGGGAGCTAGAACTACTAGGGCCTCGTAACAAAGGGTTCCACCTGAAAACAGTCCTCTTACGTACTTTTGCATCCTGGATAGCTTTGATGACTCTGCGTTCACTGTGGACATTATCCTCCTCTTGGAGATGGTAAAAATTGTTTTCTCGGGCTTTTTTCCTCGTATCAAGGCGCAGGCTATTCCGGCGGCATCCTCTAGGGTAGTTGCTGCGATACAGCCCCTCTTCTTTATCTCGTCGCTCTCTCCACCTGGGAAGTTGACCACTATCGGTTTCTTGCAGCGACTGGCAACTTTTAGAATTTTTTCGCCGGTTTGCACATCAGGTGGCTTAGAGATTAGAACAATTATTTGCGTCTTTTTATCTTGTTCAAGGAGTTTAATTCCTTCCATCATCATGATCCCGCCTACTTTTTTGGAAAGATCATTTCCTCCCGTTCCAATTGCTTGGGATATTCCCAAACCTTCTCTGTGGATCAAAGTTGAAAATTGCTGTAGTCCCGTTCCTGAGGCCGATACCACTCCTATTGGTCCTTGATTCACAACGTTTCCAAAGCCCAATACAATGTTGTTAATTATTGCAGTCCCACAGTCAGGGCCCATTATCAATAAACCTTTCTCCTTAGAGATTTTTTTTAGTTCCAGCTCTTCTTCGATGGGCACATTACTACTAAAAAGAAAGACATTTAGCCCCTTTCGGAGAGCCCTCAAGGCTTCTCTTTTGGCAAAGTTTCCAGGCACCGATATCATAACAAGATTAGCGTCTGGCATTATCGAAAGTGCTGAATCAAGTGTTTTTGGACGAACTTCTTCTACTTCTACATATTCTCTAGCGGAAAGCAACGTATCAACTTCTGAAATGGCAATTTTCATACCTTCTTCGTTTTCAGTATTGAGTGCAATCACGAGATCGTTTGGACCCGCCCTTTCAATATCATCAGTCAGCAATTTCACGTCTTTTAATAGTTGCTTATTAAGAGGCGTGGCCATTACAACGGCGGCTTGTAAAACTTCCTTCAACTCAGCGACCTTGTTTGAGATTTTCATCAGTGTTACGGAATCTCGATAAGTACCCTTTCTGATGATGACTCTAACGACCATCTCATGACCTCATAAACTAGAGTAGAAAATGCACTTTAAAAGTTCTTGTCCAAATAGTGAATTTCATCTAATAACAACTTTGAACCAAGCAAAATCCCCAACACGATATCGGTTCCAGAAGTTTCACCGATTGCTAAAACCTCCTTGGTTGCATTCTCTACTTCGTTTGTTTTTGCTGTCATTATCCTTTCGATAAGAGCTATAATGGGCTCATTTGCTTCTCCATCTGCTGCATGCATCAAAAACTCTTGACTTATCAAGGTCGTCCTTCCAGGAATGCAAGAGGTTATGTCTTTGTTAACTTTTGAAACAAAATTCGTGTTAACGTCTAAGTTCTCGGCTATTAATGACAAGGATGTCATTAGACCAGAAAGCACATCGTCTGCCGAAGGCGTCAATCCTGGGCCGAATCCTATCAATTTTTTAGCACTTCTTTTTATGTCTGGAGAGCTTCCTTCTCTAATCGCTTTCAGGAGCCTTAAAATGTGGGGTAAGGCCATTCGAACAAACAAATTTAACTTATTGCTAACGAATTTCTCTAAATGCTCATCCTCCACGTATTCTATCAATTGACCTAAGCCACCAAAACGACCATAAGAACATGTTACCTCTTTCACTGTCATCAGGTTATCCCTTATCTTTTTAATTGTCAGCAGGTTGCCTTGAAATTCTTTCCGCGGTTTCCATTGTTTCGCATTTTTTGTTGAGATGATGAGGATGTTGTTTCCCACTATGATCAAGTCATCGACTTTTAAGACTTCACAATTCCTTCTTATACCAATCGAAGTCATGCTTAAGTATTGAGGAAGATTCGTAACGATGTTGATCGGTCCTTTTCCAACGTCTCCTCGAACCACGCTTATCAGCTGGTTATCAGAAGTCAAAACGTTAAACGCACGTTTGAACAAGCTGTGTACTTGTCCGATTCTTTCTTGGTTGAAGCTTCTGCTAGCTGTCGAACCAATAAAAATGGCGTCTAGACGGAGCGGATGAGTCATCATTGTGGAGCCAGAAAAGTCCGTCTCTTCACCACTCATCATAACTTTTCCTGTTTGTGCTTTCATATCTGTCGAAATCTGAATATTGCTCGAGCCAATATTCAAATAGGGTTCATCCCTTATTTCACCCCGGCCATCATGAGCCCTATCTCTCTAATCTTGGCTTTGGCAGCCGGTATAATCTCAACTATCTTTCCATCATATATTACTGCAATGTTATCGCTTAAGGACATTATTTCGTTTAAATCCTCTGAGATCAACAAAATCGCCACCCTTTTTTCCTTTTGCTCCATCAACTTGTTGCGAATGAACTCAGTCGCCCCTACGTCGAGCCCAGATGTTGGTTGGGCGGCCACAAGGAGTTTTGGATTTCTGGACAGCACCTTCGCTAAGATTAGTCGTTGGAGATTCCCCCCAGATAAATTCCTTGCTGGGGCATCTGGGCTCGTGGTCACGATATCATATTCCTGAATCAACCTTTCTGCGTGTCTACGGATTTCATGCTTATCCAGAAAACATTTTTTATCGAAGGGCAAAAACCACTGATGGGAGAACGGAGGTTTTGAGCGGGTCTCGAGGATAAGGTTTTCTGCTATGGAGAAATCCATGATTAGGCCCATCCCTAAACGATCTTCAGGGATGTGCCCAACACCTTGCTCGATGATTTCTTCTGGCGAGCGGTTGGTCATATCTTTTCCAAAAAAATATACTTTCCCCTCAGTGGCCCTCCTCATGCCCGTGAGCACCTCGGCGAGCTCTCGTTGGCCGTTTCCTGCTACACCCGCAACCCCTAAAATCTTCCCCTCGTGGATAGAAAACGAAACGTTCTTTAGGGCTGGAATGCCCTTATCGCTCAAGGCCCATAATTTTTTGACCTCCAGCACAACCTTGCCCTTCTTAGCTTTGTGTTTCTTGATGCTAAAGAGAACCTCCCTCCCAACCATCTTCTTGGACAAGTCCATTGGATTTGTCAATTTGGTTTCAATTCTTGCAACAACTTTTCCACGCCTAAGTACAGTAACGCGATCGCTTATCGCCATAACCTCGGGCAGCTTATGTGTGATAAATATAATAGTAAGCCCTTCCTCCACCATAGATCGAAGAGTTTTGAAAAAGTCTTCCGTCTCTTGAGGCGTTAGAACGGATGTTGGCTCGTCAAGGATGAGAACTTGCGCACCACGATATAGTGCCTTTATTATCTCGACCCGTTGTCTCTCCCCTACCGAGAGTTGCTCGACCTTGACCTGGGGGTCAACTTTGAGGTTATACATTTTCGAGAGCTCAGCTATCCGCCTCTCGGCCTGACCGAGGTCCAACAGAGGTTCCTTTGAAGACTTGAGCCCCAAGACGATGTTCTCAGTGACCGACATCGTGGGGATAAGCATAAAGTGCTGATGGACCATTCCTATACCCAAGTCGATAGCATCCTGTGGGGACCTAAGGACGACGGGCTTGCTTCGGACTAGCATTTCACCTTTATCTGGTCGATAAAGCCCATACAGGATGTTCATCAAGGTCGTCTTGCCAGCGCCGTTCTCCCCGAGTAAGGCATGAACCTCGCATGCTTTTAAATCGAAGTCTATGTTATCATTTGCGAGCACACCGGGAAAGCGCTTTGTGATTCCCCTCATCTCTATGATTAACTCTCCAGGCTTCAGCTTCATGAGGCGGGTCTCCCGAAAGGGTTCTCCTTTCCTCCAGAGTTTCTCGATAAAGCGTTCAATTTTCCCAACTGTAGATTGTTCCACGCTATTTCCTCACGCTAAACTGAGTTTAAATAATTCGAACTGTTAGAAAAAAGAAGGAAATATTGAAGTTAGGCAGGGTCGGGTGGTGGCTTATCGGTTACTTTCCGTGGAACAACAATGACACCTTTTTTAATGTCCTCCTCTGTTTTCATAAGAAGATCTTTCACCTCTTGTGGAACTATTTTCTCAAATTGATGAAACGGGGCGAGGTAGCCTAAATTCACATCTATGGCTTTTCCCCCCATTTTTTCCTTGAATGTCCCATTAATTATCGTTTGGGCAACCATTTCCATAAACAAAGGTGTATCCATCATAATGCTAGTTAAAGTAACGTTAGGCGCTATCGCAACTTGATCAGCAACTGACCCCATGACCTTTATGCCATAAGCTTGGCATGCGGCAATGACTCCTCGTCCAGTCAGGTCAGCCACATGAACAATAATATCGACATTCTTCGTTTCTATGAGAGCCTTAGCTATTTGAAACCCGAGTGAGGCGTCTCCCCACGTACCTGCGACCCTTGCGTATACCTTTACGTTAGGGTTTACCCTTTCAACCCCCGCCTTAAATGCCCAAAATTCCATGGCTATATATGGATACCATTCTCCACATACCCATGCTACCGCGTTCGTTTTTGTCATCTTCCCAGCTAACACTCCTCCAAGATAATGTCCAACTATTTGAAACGCTGGATGGAGAGCTACGACATTAGGTGGTGGAGGTGGAGCTTCGAGTCCTGGGACTTGCGCAAAGTAGGTATCATTATACTTTTTAGGTACTTCGAAATAAATTGTTGGTATAAACTGCCCTCCTACCGCAAATACTAGATCATATCCCCTAGCCGCATAATCACTGGCCACACGAGCTTGGTCGGCGAATGAAACAAGACGAGAAATGTCTATTTCCCAACCATATTTGTCTCTAATTCTGTATGCGCCTTGGATCGCCATATAAGAAAAGCCCAAGTCTGTTTCGTCGCCACCTACCATGAGAGCCATTTTGTATTTTCGAGGAGGCGGTATTGGTGTCAGAGTGACGTCAACAGTATATTTTTTCTCCTCCTTTGCACTTACCGAAGCCGTTTTCGCTTCATACTTGTCTGTCATGCTCACCGTTATCGTATAGCTTCCCACCTTAACACTGAATGAGTAGGTTCCATCGGGTCCCGTAATGTACGTTAACCCGTCCAAGTTTACAGTTGCACCCGTAATGGGAGCCCCAGTTTTCGCATCTGTGACCTTCCCCGTGATCGTGGCGGGACCTGGAGGAGGTGGCGGTAGGGGTGTTATAGGGACGTTGACAGTGTATGTTTTTTCTTCTGCAGCGTCCACCGAAGCCGTCTTCGCTTCATATCCCGTCGTAACCACCTTTACAGTGTACTTTCCCGGCTTAACGCTCAACGAGTAGGCTCCGTCCGACCCTGTAGTAGTTCCATACCCGTCAGCGGTCACAGCTGCACCCGCAACAGGACCACCCGTTTTTGCATCCGTAACCTTCCCCGTGATAGTAGCCACAGGTACCTTCGCCGGTGGCAAGGTTGCATAGTAGATAAGGCCAGCTGCAAAGATAACCACGATCAACGCCAAAATAGCAGTGGTTCTCGCAATAGCTTTTTTAGACATCATACTCCCCTCTATTATATTTATTTATCACCAAACTTATTTTTCCCCGTAAAACATATTTAACCTTTATGCGTAACATTTAAAACTCAATATCGACATTTAATTCTATTTTTGTTTAATATAAAGCTCATACTATTGTCGCTTAATTAAGTAGCGCTGTTAAAGGCTTTGCTTCATCTTCGGGAGATAAATATGAATGAAAGCTTTTACGCTAACGTTATCATGTTTCTAGCATGGACGTTAATACAGTGATAATTGATGGAGAGCATGGAAACTTTTCCCATAGCAGTTATTGTGTTAAGAGAAAAAAGTTAAACCATCTAGAAAGAAACTACTCGCTAAGATTCTAACCTCTCACTAAGATAATTCACATTAATGTTCGCGATTATACAACAAAATCAGTTGCGCCGATAACTTTGTGATGTTGCAGCAAAACAAACTTTTTAAAAACCGAATTAATAAAGTGAGTGAAGAGAAGTCGTGTGGGATGCTTGGAGAGTAGGTGAATCGATATGAAGGAGCTCATAGCGTCAGAAATTAACGAAGCGAACAAGAAAGCAGTTGAGAAAATCTTATCTGCAGAATGTATTCTGGTCGACATAAAACCCGCGATTAAGGCGATACCGGGTTTTAAAAGTAACCTAATCACACATGCGGGGCCGCCAATCGGGTGGGAAAGAATGTGCCGACCACAAAAATTGTCAATAATCAATCTAATTATCTATGAAGGCCTAGTAGATACCCCTGAAAAGGCGGGAAGGTTAGTTAAAACTGGAGAGGTGATAATCGAGCCTAATCATAATTATGGTAATGTAAGTGGAATGTGTGGAGCTACTTCTGCATCCATGCCTGTCTTTGTCATAGAAAATAAGGTTCATGGAAACATCGCTTATAATTGGCAACAAACAGACCTAACGGCTTTTGGTGACAAGTATGAAAAAGTTAAGGAGGTTGAATTTGTTCAGAGAATTTTAGCTCCTGTAATGAAGGCAACTATTAAAGGAGCCGGAGGAATTGATCTTAAAGAATTGTTCGTCAAAGGATTACAAATGGGGGATGAATTACATGGTTCGTTTGATGCTTGTAGAGGCATATTTGTAAGTTGGATCTTACCACACATTGTTAAGACAGATTTTCCAAAGGACACGCTAGCTCATGTTGGAAATTATTTTTTATCAAAAGAAGGGCGTTGGTATTGCGGGAACCTCATGATGGGGGCATGTAAGGCGATGATGGATGTAGCTCGGGATATAAAATACAGTACAGTTGTTACGGCTATGTCTAGGAACGGGGTTGAATTCGGTATACAAGTCAGTAGTTTGGGGAACCAATGGTTTGCAGGCCCAGCTGGCGTGATAAGAGGATACACTTTTCCAAGTTTTAAACTGGAGGACTCTACTCTAGATATCGGAGATAGCGCGATCTCGGAGACGAGAGGGCTCGGCGGGACCGCGACGCCTGCATCCCCCGTTCATGCAAGATTTATGGGAGAAAGTTTTCGAGACGCCGTTAATCATACAAAGCTGATGTATGAAGTTTCTGTCACAGAAGACCCTATGTTTAGGATACCCTACCTTGATTTTAAGGGCGTACCGGTAGGGATCGACGTAAGGAAAGTTGTCGAAACAGGAATAGTACCAAAAATTAATACAGGCATGGCTCACAAAGACGGAGGTCACCCACTTATTGGGGCCGGCATAGCGAGCGCTCCCATCGAATGTTTCAAAAAGGCTCTGAAAACATTCGTCGAAAAATACGGATAACAATTTCACATTTTGCACGGAAATATCTCTAAGTACTAAGTGCATCTAACTATGACCATAGTTCCCAAAGTGGCTAGAAAATTTTTTTATCTTTCAATTTAAACAATCTAATTGGAGAGCGTTTATGGAAGCGCGATTTGAGAAATACATATCTTATCCAATAGGATTGCTAGTAGCTTTATTCATTTTTTCAGCCATATTATTGATAATGGGGTTAAACCCTCTCTTGAGCTTAGAAGCCATATTTTACGGATCTTTTGGTACCATTTTCAGCGCAGGTGAAACATTTGTAAGGGTCACGCCTCTTTTGCTAAGCGCTCTAGCTTTTTTGATCGCTTTCAAAGCGAGATTCTTGAACATTGGTGTCGAAGGTCAATTACATATAGGTGCCTTAACCGCATATTTAGTTGCCTCTCAAATGGAAGGTTTACCCGGTGGCTTATCCATCCCCTTAATAGCCCTGGCTTCCTTTATCGGCGGCATAGCTTGGTTAGCGATCTCCCTTGTCTTGAAAATTAAACTAGAGATAAATGAAATTTTTCCCACAGTAGTCATGAATTTTATTGCCATGTTTATTATTAGTTGGTTATGTACGGGTCCAATAAAGGATCCAAATGCCCTTAACCCACAGACAAAAGTTATCCCTACAGCGACGTGGTTGCCGCTTATAATTCCAGGAACTAGACTTCATGTAGGTATAATTTTTGCCTTTTTCTTAGCATTTTTGATGTATTTGATTCTTTACAAAACTATTTTGGGTTACGAAATTAGAGCGGTTGGACTCAGTTCAAAGGCAGCTAAACACGGGGGAATTAATTTGTCTAAAAACATTATTAGTGTGGGATTACTAAGTGGAGGGTTGGCCGGATTGGCTGGGATGGTCGAAGTTGTGGGTGCTCATCACCTTTTGATAGTGGGCTTTTCTCCGGGCTTCGGTTATCAAGGTATAGCAATAGCAGCATTGGGAGGATTTGACCCCATTGGGGTGGTTTTTGCATCAATGTTTTTCTCCATTTTACTTATTGGAGGGGAGACAATGCAGCGCGGAGCTGGAGTACCCATTGACATGATTCATATTTTACAAGCAGTATTAGTCCTTTCCGTTCTTATTGTCCAAAGATGGATCACGGTGAGGAGACAAAAATGATTGAAATCCTTACTGCAATTTTGTCAGGCAGTGTAATTTTGGCCACTCCTATCCTTTTCTCAGCATTAGGAGAGATTTATGATGAGCGTGCAGGGGTTTTAAATCTTGGAATTGAAGCGATAATGTCTCTCACAGCCTTCGTATCTTTGTGGATAAGTTACTCCAGTGGTTCCTATTGGATGGGTACGATGGCGGCAATATTAGTAGGTGGTCTAGTAGCACTAATCCATAGTTTTGCATGTGTTACAGTCGGTATTAATCAATTAATTTCTGGGCTTCTTATTCTCACATTAGCCGATGGCATTGCTAATTTTAGTTATAGGAGTTTATCCGTTACTCCAACAATCGAACCTCTTAAGCCGATCAATATTCCAAGATTAAGTCAAATCCCAGTTCTTGGCCCCATTCTATTTCAACACAACATTTTTGTGTATCTAGCATTTTTGTTAGCTGTCATTTTTGGATTTATTTTGTACAAAACTACTTTGGGGTTAAAAATAAGAGGTGTCGGGGAGAATCCAGAGGCTTGCGACGCGGCTGGAATAAATGTCAATAGAATTCGATATCTGTGTGTTATTTTAAGCGGAGTTATGGCTGGTCTTGGGGGAGCTTCCCTAACCTTGGGATATATAGGTCTATATGGGCGAGGCATAGCTGCGGGGCGTGGATGGATTGGTATAATCGTGGTCATTCTTTCCCGCTGGAGCCCTTACAGAGCTATTCTAGGGAGTTTAATATTTGGATTAGGGTACTCAATTGCGTCGAACTTAATAGGTATGGGCGTAGGGGTGCCGTACTACTTTCTTTTGATGTCGCCTCATATAATAGCACTCTTTGTCATTTCTTTTATGTTTAAAAGAACGAAGGGTCCATCGGCATTGACAGTTCCATATAGAAGAAAATAAGGCATGTTAGTGGTGTCGCGAAAACTAAATACGTAAGAGTCAAGAACTGAAGATAAGAATGTTAAAAAGCATTTTGAAAGAAGGACATCGGGTATGAGTGATAAAACCTTCTACACCAAGACCGTTTCAGGTAGGAAAAAGCCGTGGACCATAGATAGAGAGAGGACGGCGCTACTGGTAATCGATATGCAAAACGACTTTGTTAAGGAAGGTGCCATCCTTGAAGTCCCTGGAATTCGAAGTCAAATTCCTAAGATCAAAAGGCTTATAGAAACCTGCAGAGATCTGGGAGTGCCTGTAATCTACACAAAACAGGTTTATCGCGCTGACTCAAAAGTTAAACCACTTATCTTGGAGATGTTTCCTCTTTTGGAGAAGGAAGGGCTTAGGGACGGTACTGAAGGTGCGGAGATCTACGGCGAGCTAGAGCCTAAACCTGGAGATATAATAGTTAGAAAAATGGGATTTAGCGCTTTCTACAATACGGAGCTAGAATCTATTCTCCGTAACATTAAAGGTAGGAGGAATGTAGACACCGTAATAATCTGCGGCACGGTAACCAACATCTGCTGTGAATCCACAGCCCGCGATGCCTTCGAACGAGATTATAAAATCGTATTCGGTAGTGATATAACCTCTGCATGGACAGATGAATTTCAAATCCTAACATTAAAAAACATTGAGTATGCATTCGGCCGAGTTATGACCTGTGATAAAATAATAAATGCTCTTAAATATGGGGAAGAAGCAGGTGATGGTTGCCACAAGCGCTCATAAATGTTCACCATAGCCCTCGTAGCCGAGCAATCACCTAAAATACTCATAAGAACTCTGTGTTAGCAGAAAAATTCAAAGGAACAGCACATCTACAAAAAGTTGTATCACAACATTCGATCCTAGAATCTTATGCAACAAAAATTCACTATAAATGGCGGCGACTCAAAAGTTTACATAGAATACGCGGTTATACTGAAGGAATTAGCCTGAAAACTACGAATCAAGTAATCACTTTAAGCAGAGTTTTGATGAGCGAGAAACAGCTCCGAGGATATTTTAATGTATTCGCTGCCTTTTCCTTCGGGTGAGCCCACCAGAACTCGATGGTGTTCTTGGCCGGTCTTTTTGTCAGTACTCGTTCAAGTTTTCCCCTCGCTAGGATGGTTTCTCCAGCCTCGGCTATGTCGCTGTATAAGCCCTCGTAGGAAACCACTTCTTGAATGTCTGTTACTGGGGGTCCTTCTATGGTTTTTACCTCTTGAACTTGGTAGACGGCTGGGAGGAACATGCAGTTGGCATTGTCATGAACGACTGCGCGAATAGTGATTGGAGCGACGGGGTGGTAGGTTTTTTCGCCGTAGGCTTCCGTGACCTCTTCTTCCAGTTTTATGGGGTGGATAGAAAACGCTGTGCCTTCAAAGATTCCAATGTTCCATTTTCGTTGGTAGATTTGCATGGCTTCGTCGAAGGTGAGGGGGTGATGTCGAGCTTTACTCGTGCACCAGGCTTTAAGGGCGTCTCCTTCCAGTCGTCTAGCTGGGGAACTAGAAAGAGAATAGGCTTTTGTTAAGGCGCTCTTCGCTGCCAGACTGTTTTTCAAGCCGTAGACGGTCATGTCGATGTCGGAAAACTCTGGACGATGAATGTTGAGGAGGATGGAGCCTGTTGCTCCGAGCGAGTTAGGGGAGATGCCGCCCTTGTCTGACAAAAATGATGCGAATCTCAACAGCTTTTTCTGCAAAGAGTCTAGACGTGCGGCTTGAAGCAGTTGAGCTAGTTTTTCCTCTGGCTTATAGTGTTTCGCTATGTATTCGTGGGGAACTGCGGTCATGGTGATGTTGTAGAAGGACGAGTAAAACAAGTAGTGGGGGGAGCTTCTTTCCAAGAGGCGGAACGTCTCCAGCAGGCTGGGAATGGTGTAGGCTCGCATCACCCTCCTAAACCTCTTTTTCCCTCTTCCCCAGAGTCCAAGCTTGGCGGGAACATACTTGAGGTAGGAGACGGCACGATCTGGGGGATGGAACGGACCAACTACACAGAAAAGGAAGCCTTCACGAGTTCGTAGGAAGTCGCGGTCCCTAAACCCTCGCATAAGCTTAACCTTATTGATGTCTAATTCTATATTTATTTGATCGTTAAAAGGGTGCGTTTGCAATGAGTGCATGGATTCCCATAGACGGTGACACTTTCATCACAAGGGAGAACCTTATCTTCTATGTGTTTGGGTACGAGCACCCAGAGGAGCGGGTTTTTTCGTTTTTAAAATACATCCCATCCGAGTTGAGGTCTCATTTTCCTCTCCGCTTTCTTGGAAAGCGCTGGAGACTAGGAAACATAGAGCTGGTTCGAGCTGAAAAGCTCTACACGGCAGAAAACTTTCAAGGGCTCCTAGAAACGTTTCGAAGCCGATTTCCAGACTATGTTTACTTTTGTCCGTATCGTGGAAAAGAGGTGATCAGCCCTTCATTACGCCTCATAAAGAAGGTTTATGTTCCAAGAGAATGCCTACAACAACTCCTTAAGAAGAAGAGGAAGGATCGACTGCAAAAATTGGCGCTAGAACTGGTGACTCTTCTCTCCATCGAATCCAGTGTGCCAATCGAAGACTTTGGAATTCACGGTTCCATCGCATTAAACATGCACACCATGAAATCCGACGTTGACCTCGTGGTTTATGGATCAAAAAACTTCCGAAGGCTTGAAGGGGCAGTTAACAAGCTTGTGGATGAGGACACGTTAAGCTACGTTTTCACCAAGAGGCTGGACAGATTGAGGAAGCATCGAGGACGGTACAAGAACAAGATTTTCGTGTACACAGCGGTGCGAAAACCTGAGGAAATAACCTACAAGTACGGCGAATACCGATACTGCCCAGTCAAGCCCGTCACGTTTTCTTGTCGGGTTGTTGACGATGGGGAAGCCATGTTCCGACCTGCCATTTATCAAGTCGCGAATTATCAACCGCTCGACTCAGCCTCAGAACTCGCCAAGCATGAGATTCCTACGTCGGTTGTTTCCATGATAGGTATGTATCGGAATGTTGCCCGACGTGGTGACGCGATTAGGGTTTCAGGGACTTTAGAGCGTGTGGAAAGGACTAAGGACGGCGACGTACATTACCATGTGGTGGTTGGTACAGGAACTCGCGAGGATGAATACCTTTGGCCCGCTTAAAGCTGAGGGATCGTGACGCCGTCCTTACAAAAGAGGGGATAATCTTCCGAGTTTACGGGGATTCCCACCCGTCAGATGCGTATGTTTGCGATGTGGAGTACGCCCCCGCTGCTATCTTCAAATCCACGAATCCCAAAGCCTTTCGAGCAAAGGGAAAGCAAATCTACTACAAGTTTTATGAAGATGAGGGGCTGCGGTTCGTGCAGCAAAAATATCCACGATATACCATTTTATATGAGCCACTGCAAGAGCGCCTCGTGGGAGTTCATCGAGAGCTCATCGTGAAGACTCGAAAGCCGAACGAGAGGCTTCAGCGACTGTTGGAAACACCACCTAGAGATGAACTCGTCAATGCATTGCAGAAGGTGCTCGGCCTAGTCATGGCTAGGTCAGAGCTAACGAGAAACGACTTCGGCGTTTTCGGCTCACTTCTCCACGGCTTCTATCACCCAAAATTTTCAGACCTCGACCTCATTGTGTATGGGGAAGAAAAATTGAGGAGACTACGCGAAATATTGGAGGAGCTCTATCAAGAGGAAGCCTCTCCTCTACGAAATGAGTTTGAAAGCGGGGAGGCGATCAAGAGTAAGTGTTGGAAATTCGTGAACTACAGCCCGGGGGAGTATCTCTGGCATCAGCGGAGGAAAATGGTCTATGCGTTGTTTGAGGACGAGGAAAGTGGGAGGGTGATTAAAACGGAGTTTGAGCCGGTGAAGGACTGGAGGGAAATTCACAACGAGTACCGAACGGATACACGAGTCCTAAAGAAAGGCTGGATTAAAGCTATTGCCCGTATAACTGACGACCGTGAAGCACCTTTTATCCCGTCAATTTATCATATCGAGCTCCTCAAAGTTTTAGAGGGGGGAAAGGTCGAGGACATTCAGCGAGTCCTTTCTTACGTGGAAGAGTTTAGGATGCAAGCTAAAAGGGATGAGGAGGTTTATGTGGAAGGAAACTTGGAGCGGGTCGCCACCTCAACGAAAACTTTTCATCAAATCACTCTGACGTATGGTCCACGATACTATGAACAAGTTTTGAAGACTCTTTACACTTAAAAGGACCGAAACTAATAATTTTTTAGGTAAGAAGCGTTGATTGACCGTTTAAAGGAAGTATGGGGCAAGATTAAAGAAAACACCTTTACGCTGGGAATTGTGAGCCTCCTTTGGCTGTTGTTTCGAACAGGCACCAAGCCCTCTAGAATCGTCTATCCCTGCCAACAAGCGGCTGCAGAAAACGCCTATGTGCTGCTTTCCTCGATTCTTCCCTTCCTAGCCGCAACTCCAAAAAAGACAGTGCGGTTCTTTACTTTAAAGGGAAGAATAGCCTTAGCTTTATCCTTGGCAATCCTTGTCGTAGGAGCGGGAGTAGCAGTGTGGTGGGCTGTCCAGCAGAGAGAGAAAATTTCGACAGGGCAGGTTGTTAGGCTGACCCTAGATTCTAGGTTGGCGAGAGGCACGGAGTCTCCTTCCAATATCTTCGTTGTGCAAGGTACCACAGGATGGGATGATGGCCTCGGTGAACTCATAAAGCTCATGGGTTCCCATGGACTACTTTTCTATAAGTCAGAGGTTATGGGAAGCGCTCAGGGGCCGAGTGGACTGATAGCCCACGATGATGTAGTCCTTATAAAAGTGAACGCTCAGTGGAGTGAAAGAGGGGGGACAAACACCGACCTGCTGAAAAAGTTGATAGAGAAAATCGTGAATCACCCAGACGGCTTTATAGGCGAAATCGTTGTCGCCGACAACGGACAAGGCAGAGGAGGACTCAGCTGGAGCAACAGCAACGCTGAGGACCATTCCCAGTCGACCCAAAAGGTGGTTGACCTGTTCTCGGGCTCATACAAGGTTTCAACCTTTCTCTGGGACAAAATTAGGGAAAAGCGGGTGGACGAGTATTCCTCCGGAGACGTGGACGATGGATACGTGGTTAGCCCGATGGCAGATCCCCAGACGGGAATACGCCCCTCATACCCGAAGTTTAGGACAGCATACGGCACCTACATAAGTTTTAAGGAGGGAATCTGGAACCCGGTGACAAAAAGCTATGACAGTAAGAGGTTGAAGGTGATCAACGCTCCCGTGTTGAAATCCCACAGCACATATGGCGTTACGGCTTCCGTGAAGAACTATATGGGCGTTGTGTCCCAACCACTAACAAATGCCCACTCAGCAGTTGGTCAAGGGGGGATGGGAACTGAGATGGTGGAGACGAGGTTTCCAACGCTAAACATACTGGACGCCATCTGGGTGAACGCGAAACCTCTGGATGGACCAGCCACGTCCTACGAGGAGGCAAGCAGGGTAAACGTGATCCTTGCGAGTACCGACCCCATAGCCCTGGATTATTGGGCTGTCAAGCATGTGCTCCTGCAAACTGCCATTTTGAAGGGAGAAGAGAACACTGGTTTGCTGGATCCAGACAACCCCGATAGGGGTAGCCTAGCAGAATCTTTTCACGTTTGGCTAGAGCGGTCCATGGAGAAAATGCAGGCAGGAGGCTACCAGGTTACGATGAACGAAGACCACATGAACGTGTATGTGGTAAACTTTACCTAGTAACTGGCGCATATGGTAATTCTGCACAGATCATGTGTCCGAGGCCTACTCTATGGTCGTCGATATTATGAATAATGTGGAAGTATTCATTGAAACCAGTTCTTTGATTATTTGTTTAAGAGATAACCCTATCTTCTTCATTTAGATATGATAATTGAGGGTCTATCCTTTTACATTAGAAGATTTATTACTAACCGAGCTTTCAGCAGTATGGTCGTGTTGCTTCGCTTTGACGGTACTAGTGGGTTGGGGTGGGGGATAGTTTTCGCTTGTAGAGGAAGAGGATGATTGCTGCTGTAGACACAACTGCAACGAGTGGTGGTGAAAGCTCTGGAACACCAGGTGGTGGAGGTGGTGGAGGTGGTGGCGTGTAGGTGACTTCGAGTTTCGGGCGCAGTGCAGCCTCAAACCAATCACGGGAGCGGAACCAACATAAGCCATAAGGGGGACCAGTCTCTGTGCTGTCTTTGATCAGGAAGCCGTAGTTGGGTTGACCATCTTCTACCCACGCCTTGACGATGTCAGTAACATCCCAAGTCATCCAAACGCCAGCGCTGCTGGGGACTACTGCAATAACATAGCCTGTTGTAGTATAGTCGCCGCCTGCAGTTGCCCAGGGATTGGTTCCATCATATTTGTTCCATGTGACTCCAGGCCCTGTCTCTGTCCACGAATGTGTTACTCGATAAGCAATAAGCCATCTACCGGCAGGCGTCTCGCCTGAAAGAAAGTAATAGAGCTTCAGAATGGCCGAAGAAACCGTAGACCCTGAAATTGAAGATAGATCAAACTGTACTAGGGTTCTAAGTCTATCATCTGACGTAACGCCCACACGCAAAACGCCCGCATCGCCAGTATTCCAGTCAGGATTAAGGGCGCTAATCATGGAGTCTTGACTGGAAGGAAAGCTTTGCCAGTCAGCTCTAGCGCTGAAAGGAAGGAAAGCAAGGGAACAAACGATAAACACCGCTATGAATATCGCTAACTTTCTAACCATTCTATCACCTGTTTTATAGATTGTTCCATTCTTTTATATATCTCTTATGAAACAATGTTCTATACGTATGGATTTGAAATTCATACCCTTATGAACCATTTTGAGTACAAACCTTACGCAACTACACAGGAACCCCTTCTAAACTTCTCCTTTCTTATTCTCATCTCCTTTTATGAATAGTCTTATAGCTTCTTTATTCATTGAAACTAATTCTTTGATTGTTTGTTTAAGTAGTATAGAAAAAGAAGGGGATGTTTTTATTCTAGCTTTTTCGATATTCGTTTTCGGATGGCTAGGTAGGCTACTGTGGCTATTGAGGTGACTATGGGGATGCTAAGACTGAACTCTGGGACTGGACCTAGTTTGGAGACGAATACGCGGATGCCGTAGTGGAGTACCTCCTCATGCGTCCACGCGTCCCCGTTCTCATCTGTGCTGTATTCACTACACTCGAGTAGCCCTGAATACGCAGCTACATACTCGGCTCGATAATACACATCTGCTGCTTTGGCTATGAGTTCCACATAGAAGTAGCTGTCGCTAATGAAACCTGCCCTTGAAACGTCGTAGCTATGCCAAGTCGCGGAGGACGGGCTGACCAAGCCACTGCGAGCGGTGATTGGGTCGCCGTCTTCGTCACGAAGCCTAATATCAAACTTAACCGTATCCAAAACATGCCCTAAATGATCACCCCAACATACTTTAACCCAATCAACCTTGTACCCATCCCTGAGCCCAAAATCGCTTAGCACAAACTTCTGCCGCAGATGCGTTCGATGCAGCATTCCGGATCCATCTACATAATTCTGTAATATTACTTCGGTGTCGAAGATTCCGTCTTCGTACCTTAATTCCGTGTCCGCTTCAACGGCATGAACCATAAGGAGTGAACTAATAAGTAGCAGAAGACACAAAACCTGAAACCTTATCCTAACCAAAGTCTCATCCATTAACACGTAGCCATACAAGTTAATATAAGAATTATGAAACTATAATTCATGCAAACGGATTATAAATCCATATTCTTCTTCTACATTGGGTTCTTTTTGAGAAATGGATGCCTCTAAAGAAGCCAACAAAACGACTTGATGTATCGATGAAATAGTTAAATGGTAAAATGTGTCGAATGTAAACACTAATGAAAGTATGTTCTGGATATCCTGAACAAGGCTAAAATAAGGCTACTTGGCTTTAAAACCTAACATTTGCTTTAGACATATCTAAATCCTTAAAGATGCCTTGGAGGGTTTGGAGGGTGAGGTTTCCTCCAGTTAAGACGAGGGCTACCCTCTTACCTTGAAGCTGGTCTCTCAGCTTGAACGCGGCTGCTGTGGAGGCTGCTCCCGCTCCCTCAGCCAGCTGATGGGTTGTTTCGAGCAGGGTGAGGATCGCCCTCTTCATCTCCTCCTCACCCACAAGAACGATATCGTCGATTAGCTGGTCTATGATGCCGAGGGTGAGCTGAAAGGGAACCCTCGCAGCCAGCCCCTCGGCGAAGGTTTCCGCCGACGTAGTTTCCACCATAGTCTTGTTCTTCCAAGATAGGTAGACGGCTGGGAAATTCTCAGCTTGAACCCCGAAAACTTTCACCTGAGGGTTGAGGGACTTCGCCACGATGCATGCTGCTGCAGCACCACTGCCACCACCGATGGGGACGATGATGGCTTCCACGTCGGGGAGGTCCTCCATGATCTCCAGATAGAGGGTGCCAACTCCAGCGATCAACAGAGGCTCGTTGGCGGAGTGAACATACCGGTAGCCCTTCCGTTGGGCTTCCTCCTCCACCCAAAGCCTTGCTTCATCAAAGTCCGAGCCGTGAAACTCGACGACGGCTCCAAGGTCCTTTATGGCTTCAACCTTGATCGGGTTGGAACCCTTAGGCACGCCCACAACCGCTTTCACGCCGAAGATGGAGGCAGAGTAAGCTATGGACTGGCCATGGTTTCCAGTCGAGGCCGTGATAACCCCCCTCAGCCTCTCCTCCTCTGAAAGCCTCGAAACAAGGTTTAAGCCTCCTCTCACCTTGAAGGCACCCGTGGGCAGAAGGTTCTCACACTTCACGTAGGCTTCAAAACCCAGCTGCTTACAAAGTGTCGAAGACCTAACGAGGGGTGTTCGAGGAAGATGCCTACCTACAACTCTTCGAGCCCCATAAACGTCCCCTAACGTAACTGGCTGAGACAAAGACACCACCTACAACCGAAGAAATATGCTTAAACTACCTTTAAGGTTTAGTCACCTGAGCTTAGGTCAATCTTGTTTTTGTTGGAGGGAAGGATTCCTCAAACACAGAGCTTAAAATTCCTAAGTCTAGGCTATAGGTTTGGCATAGCTCGATAGCGTTTTTAATGTAGAGCTCAAAAAGCCTCCTTAGGGTCTCCTCCATAAGCTTGGCGTTCACCTTCTCCGGTGGGATTAGAAGGAGGACAATCCACCTCCCTATGCTGGTGGGCAGATACCATTTTAGCCAAACCGCCCTACCCTTCTCCAAAACCTTCTCCATTCCCTCCTCTAAAATACCCAGGGAAACGAGCATTTTCAGATTCTGTATGATGGTCTTGTTGGAATAGCGTAGTCCCTTAATTAGGTCCTTTTGATAGACCCTGTTTTCGAGTGAGGTGTTTCTAAGGATGTCTAGGGCTGTGTCAGATCCGAAGACAGAGAGGAGGAATCTTCGCTGATCAGCACGATTCCTTGGTAGAGGCAAAATATATGGCCAAAACTCCAAATCTTAGACCCTCCCACCTAGCAATTAATCAATATAGCCTTTAATCTGAATAAATGTGTAATTCTCCTCTTCGACACAAACACTTCAACCATTATACAATTTAAATAGTCTTATCCCCTATACTTGCTCCCTCTTTGTTTCCGCTTTGAGTTGGCTTGGTATTGGGAGGAGACCCTTTCGAAGGATTCGGATAACTGCGGCTCCTATAAGGGTTGCAATAACGGTTATGGACAGTCGTTCTATGGCGCTGATGAGGAGCATCCCCATGAACAGGTCACCGAGGGTTTGGGTGGGTATTTGAATGCCGAGGGTTAACCAAGCCATGCCGATGGCTTTGATGGCGTCTCTTACAACCTTTAATGGAACGACCAAACCAATGGTGCTTATAAAGATTAAGTTGCCCGTCATGTGTTCCGCCATTGTGCCCATGTAGGCACTGAGCCCAACTCCTAACGTCACCCTACGCGGTGAGGGGCTTATTAAGAATTCATTGATTTTGCCCCTAAAAACAGCGGCAAGCACAAATGCGATCCAATGCAAAACGGGATAAAACGGGGCTTCCCGTCCCACTGGTGTGAGGTACCAAAGCACATCCAGCGTAGCCAATATGGCGGCTGTTAACCTCCAATCGCACCATCCTATCTTTCTGCTTAATGAACCCGTCACTAGTGCTGCGATAGCACCTGCAGGTATCATCAGCAAGCCAAACACAGTGGATTTTGGGATAATCCAAGCGATGAAGTTGCCGAGGAGAACAGCCACAGCGCCTGCCCAAGGTCCAAGGATGATCCCCACAATAGGATAGAGGATTGCTGAAACCTCTATGCCACCGCCCGCTCCGCTTACGATGGGTATTCCGGGGAGCCTTGTAACTATAACGATGAGCGTGGCGAATGCGGAGACGAGTGCAATTTGTTTGGTCGAAAGTTTTGTCATTTTGATCACGACGTTATTGTGTATTTAATTACATCGAGTAATAATAAGGTACACTAGATCATAAAAGCGTTATGGGCAGAGTTTATAAACAAATACCAATTCTGAGGCATTTCTTTCGGTGCGCCAGATTTTCTTGCCCATATCTGCAGAAAGGTTTTGTTAGGTGCCTCTGGGATCCAGCCCACAAACTGAACTCGGGAACAACCGTAGACATCATCGCAGCGGTCTTAGCCGTCAGCGTCCTAAGCAGATATAGGCCATGAACATTTACATGCGTGATAAAGGCGCTCAAAATCCATAAGTGGGAAAAATCACTTCCTCAGCTGCGAGGCAACAGCTGATCCTATCGTTGCGATGACAGCTAGGACCATGAAAGCGGGGTCGTATGATTGGAAAAAGTCGAATATTAAACCGATGAGTAGGGTTCCAAGGAAGTTTCCCACGTATCCAAGGGTGTCGATCAGCCCCGCTGCTGTACCCACCGCCTCGACTGGAAGAAGAACTGAGGGATACGCGAAGTACAAGCCTCCTCCGAAATAGAGGAGAGCAAAGGTTAGACTGAAGGCAATCAAGACCCATGTGGGGTCTGTGAAGTGGGGCAACAAAATCACAGTTGGAACCGCGGAAAGGAATGAAAATGCTATGACTACCTTCTTTTTTCCTCCCAACTTCTCGTCAGCCAACCAACTACCGATAAGCATAGTTCCGATTCCGCTGAGCGTAGCCAACCCGCTTAACACAGAAGCCGGAAACAGCGGCAACCCCACTCTTTCAGTCAGGTAAGTTGGAAGCCAAATGAGCAAGCCCCGACCACAAGCAGAAAGACATAGGTAGGCGAAGGCAACGAGCCAAACACCTCTGTTATTAAGTACTGAGAAAACCCGACCCTTCGTTGAAAACCTCTCTTGCCCAACAGCCGCTTCTGGAGGACGGTCGCAAACCAGCGCCCAAAAGAATAGGGTCAAAACCAGCAAGGCGAGGGATGGGTACCAAAACGCGGTTTTCCAACCGTACACCGTGGTAAAATAGCCCGCTGCGATGTAGGCTAAAACCGGACCGACAGCTGGGGGTATTGAAAGGACACTCATGATGAAACCCATCTTCTCCTTCGGATACCAGTTCGACATCAACCGCGTTAACGGACCCCAAGCCATGCCCTGCCCAAAACCGTTGAAAAACTGAACAACCAGCGCTTGTGAGAAACTTGAAGCGTAAGGAAACGAAACATTCGACAACACTGAGATCAACGCTCCGAGGGCGACAATTCTTTTGGGGCCGAATTTATCTCCCAAAACTCCTGCGGGAAATAAAGCAACAGCGTAAGAAAGGAAAATAGCTGAGACTAAGGCTCCAGCTTCGCCGTGGGTAACCTTAAAATAGTCCATTAAGACTGGCAGAACCGGTGCTAAATTAAGTCGACACAAGTAGAAGGACACGTACTCGATGGATGACACTATCAAGATTTTGTGCGACTTCATGGCTAGATATGTGTTTCCGAAAGTGCATTTATATGTTGCTTCCCACGTAACAGAGGTGAAAACGTTTTATTTTAAGTTCTACAAGCATGTTAGGATACATGAGGAGGGAGTATGACTATTCAGATGGCGATGATCGCGGTTGTTGGAAGCAGACAGTCCGGCAAAACAACCGCCGTAGAAAACCTCGTTCAAGGATTAACAAAGAGGGATTACCGAGTTGCCACGGTCAAACATATTCCAGAAGCCAACTTCACCATCGACACCGAGGGGAAAGACACGTGGAGACACGCGAGGGCGGGAGCATCTATCGTAATCAGCGTGGCGCCCCGTGAGCTCGCCACCATCAAAAAAGTCGAAACAGCAAGATATGGCCTGGAAGAAATCATCCGAGAATGTGGAGAAGACGTGGACATCATCGTTCTTGAGGGCTTTAGAAAGTTAGTTGAACAAGATTCCGCTGTGCCGAAGATCGTGGCTGTAAAAGCCGTCGATGAGGTCTCGGAGGCTTCTAGTCGGTATAAGCCTATACTCACGTTCGTGGGTCCCATACCAACCGAGGCATCGAGACTGGAAATTCCCTACGTGGATGTGCTGAAGGAACCAGATAGACTGGTAGACCTAGTGGACGAAAGGTTCGCAGCTTTGGTTAGAAAGAGGCGGGAACTCAAGGAGGTGCTGAGTATCCAGATTGACGGACACGTCTTGCCCTTAAAACCTTTTGTCCAAAGAATCGTGAGGAATTCAATCCTGTCCATGGTTTCTACGTTGAAGGGGGCAAAAATCAAAGGAGACGAAAACGTTTTCGTAACCATTAAGAGGGTTTTGAAGGAGAAGTAGTAAGTAAGTAAAGGTAATCAACGGAATATTTCATTCAATGACGCATGAGTATGGTGGTGAAAATGGGTATTGACTGGGATAGAAACAAAAACATCGTAGAGGACATGTTTCAGGTCATCGGAAGAACCCCTCTCGTCAAGTTGCGGAAGATTCCAAAAATAGAGGGCGTGGACGCCGATATTTTGGGGAAGATGGAGTACTTTAACCCAACTGGCAGCTTAAAGGACCGCATCTACTACGAGATGATCACGAAGGCCATCGAAGCCGAAGAGTTGAAGCCTAGGATGGAGATCATCGAGGCATCCACAGGAAACGCGGGCATCGCCTGCGCCTTCGTGGGTGGGAGGCTGGGCTATAAGGTTACCATCGTCATGCCCGAGGGGATGAGCGAGGAAAGGAAGAAGATTATGCGTGCCTACGGAGCAGAGATCATTTTCACTCCGGGCGGAGAAAGCGACGTCGACCTCTGTATCAAAAAGATTACGGAGTTAAAGGAGGCTCATCCTGGCAAGTACTGGGAGCCAAGCCAGTTCAGCAATCCCCACAACCCCGACGCTCATTATAAAATGACCGGTCCGGAGATATGGCAACAAGCTGGGGGCAGGGTGGACTGCTTCGTGGCGTCGCAGGGCACCGGCGGAACCCTAACTGGTGTTGGAAGATTCCTAAAGGAGAGGAACCCGAAGGTGGCTCTGTACGCGGTGGAGCCTGCCGAGGCTCCCATATTATCGAAGCGGAGGTGGGGTTCTCACAAGATCGAGGGCATCGGAGACGGTTTTGTCCCCCGCACCCTGGACCTAAGTCTGTTAAGGGGCATCGTGACAACCACGTCTGAGGAATCGATTGAGATGGCGAAGAGACTATCCATGGAGGAGGGATTGTTCTGCGGAATCTCCTCGGGCTGCAACGTTGCCGCAGCCATTAAAGTGGCTAAGCGTCACCCCGAGTTTAAGACCATCGTGACTATGATTAACGACACTGGCCAGAGGTACTTCTCCACTGAGCTATGCGGTGAAGCGAAGGAGGTGGAGATTCCGGAACGTGAACACCCCCTGGACGAGTACACTATCAGGAAGTTAGACAAGTATCAAACTGGTTGGGAGATCATCGAGTAGACAAGACTCATAAATAGGAAAACATTTCGCTGAAGTGCTTATTCTAGAAGGTAACACTGGTTCTAGAGAGCCTTGAAGGCTTCAAACCATCGGTTATAGGACGCTAACATGTCGGGTGAAACGCTGGGCTTTCTTTCTTCCAGTATTCCCTTAAAGTCGCTCATGGATAAGGGTCTCGGCTGAGCCTGCTTGTTGCTGGCTTGACCCGACTCGAAGAGTTCCCCAATCACTCTAAGATGGGCTGACTGGCACACATCACGTATGTCGCTTCCAGAAAATCCCTCGGAAATTCTGGCAAGCTCATGAAGGTCCACGCCTGCTGCTAAATTCAGGTGTTTAGTGTACAGCCTGAACATTGATATGCGCGCTTGAAAGTCGGGCAGAGGAACCAAGATTCGTTTCTGAAACCTCCTTATAAAAGGCCAGTCGAGGGACCAAGGCTTATTGGTAGCTCCAATCACGTACACGTGAAGGTTTTTTCCTTTATCGATGATGCCGTCTGTTTCCTTAAGAAACTGATTGCGCACTCTGACCTCTCCGCCTACCTCACTCGACCGTATCCCAATTAACGAGTCCAGCTCATCGATGAAAACGATGGCTGGGCGTCCCTCCTCAGCGGACTTTCGAGCTGACATAAAAAGTCGGGCAACATTTTGTTCAGCCTCCCCCAGCCATTTAGACATGATCGACGCTGCATCCACGGAAACGAAGGCTGCTTCGATCTCTGTGGCTACGGCAGCAGCTAGCAAGGTTTTTCCACAGCCAGGCGGGCCAAATAAGAGGATTCCTCTGGGCCATCCTAACGGGAACAGGTCGGGCCTTTGAACTGGGTAAACGATGGCTTCCTTGATGGCTTTCTTTGCTTGATCTAGACCCACCACCTCCTCCCATTTTACATCGGGTTTCTCTTTGAGCACCAGCTCGTCGTAGCTTGCCTTTTTTGCCTCTGAAGGCACCGCCATTTCAGACGGTCTTTCCTCTTCCATTGTGGATGGCTCCGCGGGGGACCCCACGCCTTGCAGCATCCGTATTCTTTCTTGATATGCCATGGCTCGTTGAATGTAGACCTTGTTCAAGCCATAATCGGGGTACAACTGAACAAGTTTTAGGAGGGTCTCGATGGCCTTCTGATACATGGTGACGGCCATTCCCCTAGCGCCCTGCTTATCGAGTCGAACAGCTTCCGTTGCATAGCTTGTTGCAGCCTTTTCAAGTTCTTGAGACGCGCTCATAGCCAATTACCGCCTGATCTCTATTTTTCCTTTCGCACCTAGGTTCTCCAGCGCTCTCTTTACGTCTTTAGATGGAACGTTTAACTCCAGCGCGCATCGGTCAACGTCGATTTCGCCCTTGTATCGTTTAGCATACTCCAACAGAGTGTCCTCTAGCGATGATGACCGTTGGATCGTCAGAGAAACGCTTTGTAGTTCCACGTCCCTGTAGGAGAGGCGCGCTTTAGGCTCCCCTTGCTCACAAACTTCTGAGCAACTAGCGGTGAGGGCAATCATTTGCCTTACGTTTTTCGCAGGTTCAGCCTTTTCTGGAACAAGGACGGAAGCGGGTGGCTCAGGAAGCTTTTCGGTCAGCCTCTGCTCTAGAAACGTGGATACCTCTTTAAGAACCTCTTCGCTGTCTGGAGTTTTTACTTCATAGGGTGTGACGGGTTGCGGAGAATCTACGCTGGTCATTGCTAGGGTCTCGCTTATGCTATCGTTCACCTTTTCTAGCTCAGACGCAATCTCAGGCATGACCCTAACGAGATGCTTCGCTACGTCTTGGAGAGTGCTGAGTGCGGGCTTTAGGTCTACGATCACGTCGCTCAGTTCTCTGATGGTTTCAAGTCTTAAAATGATACGTTCTATAGCGAGCTGACTCCGCACAACGGTGTTAAGTAGTTTTCTAACCTCAACCAACTCGTTGGCACATATTGCTGCTCGTTCTTTGTTTTTCTTTCCAATCGCAAAGGCGCAAGTTTCGAAGAGAACTCTGTCTCTTTCACGCAGCCTAACAGTGACTTGTTCCAGTTTTACACGCTGAACCTTTAGTTTATGTATGGTTTGAAAGATTAAGTTTCCGAGTCGTGGTGAAGGGTGAAAAAAATCCTTGATCACGACCACCGCCCGCTTCCGGGTCTAGAACTGCCTGCTTAACCCTTTACGTGAACCACAACTGGAGATTCCGGAGGAACTGGAAGTGTTGGAGCTGGAGGGGTCGGAGGAACTGGAAGAACCTCTTTCTTGGTCTCCGTTGGTTTTATCGTTGTGGACGTCTCCCCGAGAAGCATGTTAGACAACTTGCTTTTTATCGCTTCAAGATCATCTTTTTCAGCACTAGTTCGTTTTAAATTCCCTTGTATCATTTCTACAGCTATCTGATATGATTTCTCGTCGATCTTGCCGATCTCACGTTCGATCTCCAGGTTTACCGTGGCTGAGTAGAGTTCCTTGATTTGCTGGTCGCATCCAGCAACTTGTTTGTCTATGGTCTCTATAGTGGCTTGAGCTTCTGCTTTCAGTTGATTTAACATGTTTTCAAAGTTCTTGTGAAGACTGCCGAACATTTCTGACGGGATCTTCTTCTTTTCTAAGAGTTCACTTAACGCTTGGTCTTTCCGCCAGATCAAGGGGATATCGTCGCAGAGAGTTTTGACCCTCAGCTTGATCGTTGACAAAAGCATAACGCCTTCATCGTCTACTTTAAACTGGTTGCTTGAGTATCGGAAAAATTCTCCGTCTCCATGCTCAACGAAAACTCCGTCCACACGTCCGTTGGGACTGACCATGAACGATGCGATTCGACCGATTTGACGCCCATACTCGTCTTTAACTGGCTTACCAATAAATAAAAAGGGGTCAGTGGAAGAAAGCTTCGACATGATCTCACCTCCTCACATTCATAGGACACTACCGTTTTTAGTGAAGTCGCTAGGTTTGAGTTGGAGCCTTCTCGCCTACAGCTGGCATACCCGCAGGCAACTCTGGGAACTTCTCTTTAATTCTCTGCTCCGCCACCGAGGCAGCCTCGGTTAGAATCTTTTGAGCATCTTCATTCGCTGCTTCAAAGTTTATGGTCAATCCACTGCTTTGCCCAGCATCGATAATTATCCCGCTGAGCATCGTTCCGATTTGTCCAAGTTCTTTTTCAGCTTCAGGTAAAACGCTGGCCATTCCTGTTCTGATACCGCGCAGCACGCCCACTGCTGGAGCAAGCGTGCTCACGACGTCGCCAAGCTCTGAAACTGTCTTCAGCCTAAGGACGATCTGTTCCAAGGCAAGTCTCGCGTGCATTATCATCTTTTCCATTTTCCGTATTTCTGCCAGTTCATTGGCAAAAACATTGGCACGTGGCATGTCATGCCTCGAGTAGGCCTCAACGATTCTTGCAAAGATGGATTTGTCGCGTTCGGAGAAACGGTCGGTCGCTTGGTCTAGCCGTTGAACCTGCAACTCGATGCGCCTAATGGCGAAATCTAGGCGTGGCTTCAGTGGACCTGGAGGTCGAACGGCTTCCTTAACTTTGGCGGCGAAAGGCGTTTCGATTTCTCTTTCTCCCCACTTTTTCGCAAATTTTTCTGACAAGATACATTCCTCCAAAAGGACGAGCGGTTTAAACGTATTATTACATTTTTAATATGCTGAAAACATTGGAGTATATACATGGCAGTATGGTCTACGTTTCTTCCCGTCTTGAAGTTTAAATTCACACATGCAAAGAAACTAAGCATAGCTGTTTTCAATAAACAAAATTATGTAAGTTAGGCTCAAAAGGGCGAACTTTAAAATGTTAAGGCAAGGTGACCACGATGAGCGGAAGAATAAAAATATTAGGGTCGTTTGCGTTGCTGGGTTTCATAGCTGGAGTCGCGGCGAACTTCGCTTACTACCGAGTCTTTCCTGTCCTCTTGGCGATTTTTCCAGAAATCCTCCGAGCCGAGTGGGTCTTGTCAGGGATTGCTGGTGCCTTTCTGACCATACTCATGCTAGTGCTTTGGACCTACCTAGGCGGGCGTACGAAGGGAGGGTAAACCTGCCTTCTAAATTTCCGACATGCCTCCTTTTGATAGCGTCAAGCCTTTATCATTTTCCTTTAACAAACATTAACGGGTCCAGAGGCTAGCTCAAGCGGGGTCGCCGCGTTATGCGGTATTTGTGGATACGTAGGAAATAATCGAGAGACGGGAGTTCGAATCTCCCCCGGGCTACCATTACATGTGTAAGAGAATACTTCCCCCAATTTTTTGCGTGTGCGCGCGTCAGTCATCCGAGATGAGGCTGAAGCTAGGAAACTGGCAGATCAACAT